>ERZ1034913.257-NODE-257-length-48921-cov-10.631687_pt1 | contig 48921 bp, 47 predicted proteins | sample MGYA00520697_ERZ1034913 | MGnify/ENA primary metagenome ERZ1034913 (study PRJEB33766, sample SAMN09781786) | gut metagenome | biome: gut microbiome | host: Homo sapiens | place: Madagascar | study: EMG produced TPA metagenomics assembly of the PRJNA485056 data...
TCTGGTCGGTGGCCGTGCTGGTCAGGTTGTCCTGTACCCCGCGCCAGGTGTTGGTCGTGGGCGGCGTATAGCCCAGCGCCGCCGTCACGTTGGCTTTGGTGATGCTGATGGTGCCGCCGGAGTTCGTGATGTTGCTGCCGGTCTTCACGCCGCCAAGGACGCTGGCCGTTGCTGTCGGCAGCGTGTAACCGCTCACACTGCCGCCGACCGATATGGGACCCCATGCCATAGGTCCATCCCTCCTATTTCACAATGTAATAAACTGCCGTGATGGCAGCTGTCGGCGTCTGCTGCGCTCGCAGCCGCAGTTTTCCTGCAAAGCTTTCGGTCGATGTGAGCCCTGCCGTCAGGGCGGTCTTTGCACAGGTCGGTGCTACCACTACGGCCACACAGTCGTTTGCCGTCAGGCCGGACACCGGGATGTCCAGATAATACGGACATCCCGCAGTGCTGTCGCTCGACCAGCCGCTGGCCGGAATGGTCAAAGACATGATGTTCACCTTATCTGCCTTTGTCTTTCCCATCTCTTCGATGCTCTTGGAGGCCGTTTGAGCCACCAGCGCGATCCTGTCCAGCAGCCGGTCCACGGCTTCCTTCAGATGAGCAAGCGTTATCCCCATCTTGTCCTCCTTTAAGAGCCAAACAGTTCATCCAGCATCGCGTTCACTTCGGTGTCGGTCGCCATGCTGGCGGTGATGCGGGCGTCCATGGTCTTTTCCATGTTGGTCACTTTCTGCTTGTCCGCGCTGGTGTAGTCGTTGGTCGAGAGACCCTTGCCGGCTTCCTTCTGGACATAGCCGCTCAGATCCACTTTCCAGTCGCCCATCTTTTCCAGCACGCCGTCGATGACCATGTACTCGTCGTACTTGTCAGAGGTACCGGCAGTACCCTTCGGGACCATGTAGATGTACTGTGCAGCGTCTGCCGCCTTCAGGTCGATGTCCCCGGTCGAGGCGACGATCTTGCGCTTCAGGTGGTCCGCCGCAGCGACAGCTTTGTTGATGGCGGCGGAGACTTCCGTCTCCGTCTGATATTTCTTGTCGTTCGTCAGGTCGCCCACCTTGGTGGGAGCATTGGTCTCCAGCGCAGATACGCGCTGGCCGAGACCGTCCGTCACATTCTTCTGGCGGCGGCCCAGCTCCTGCAGGTCGCGCAGCGCGGGGATACGGGTCAAATCATAACTGGCCATGTGTTTTTTCCTCTCTTTCTTTTATCCATTAAAAATTTCGTCGAGCATCCTCTGCACTTCTTCAGCGGATGCCTGCTGCATCGATGCCGTTCCCTTTGCAAACAGCGTTACAAAGGCACGGATGTTCACCTTCGGGGGGATAGCAGCGTAGAACCGCACACCGCCCTCCACGGTCTGAAGCACCGTCGCAAGGTTTGCTTTTTCGACCTCTCCGGCCGTGTCCAGCGTCAGGGTCCCCATCGGGACGTAAGAGCTGTCGCACCCCTCGATGGCCACGTCGCAGCTGTACCAGTACCGTCCTACGGACTTGGCCATCTCTTTCCAGCCCGCCGCCGGGATGGTCAAATCATAGCTGCGGTAGTAGCCGCCGGTGTAGTCTCGCAGCGTGTCGGTCACGAGATCCTGTACGCCGTCGTAGTAGCCCTGGATGTCCTGAGCTGTCTTCTTTGCCTCGGCGGCAGAGCTGGCCGCATCCGTTGCCGACTGGGCAGCGCGGGCGGCTGCCCCTGCTGCGGCATCTTTCACTTCCTTTACCGCGCTGTCCTTTACTTCCTGAATGGCCTTTTCGGTTTTTTCCTTTGCGCCTGCTGCGGCAGCATCCGCAGCCGCAGACGCCGCCGGGCCGGCTGATGCCTCCACATTGTTCAGTGCATCCGTCTCGGCTTTGCGTATCTCCGTTACCGCCGAGTCTTTTGCGCCGAGGGTGTTTTCATATGCTTCATTGGCCTTTGCGGCGCTCTGTCTGGCGTCCTCTCCGGCCTGCCACGCCTCGTCCTTTGCCTGCTCCACGAGGGCTACCAGCTGTTGCCATGCAGGCACCGGCGGTTCGGGGATGTCCCCCATCGTGCCGCTGTTCATAGCCACGCTGTACTTGATGTCCGCGCTGGTCAGGGTGCGGGTTCCGTCGCTTCCCTCAAAGACGAGCCTGCCGCACCCGGGTGTAGAGGTCACGATGGCGGGTACTTCTATTTTTCCGTCCTCCACGAGCGACGAAAACAGCATTCCCCGCTCTGTGTGCCAAAGCGCCCGGATGGTCATTCCCTCCCACTCGCCGGTCTGGGTGATGTTCAGCCGGTATATCCCCCGGTTCCTGCTGTAGCCCAGACGCAGCTGATTGTCACAGCCCGATGTCCGCGCCGAACCCGTCGAGGCGAGGGAGATATTGCGTTCTATCATCAGGAGCTCTCCTTCCAGAGCTTTTTCAGCTCATCCACCGCGGGCTGCATCTCTCTGTTCTTGTTCGCCGCCCGCTGCAATATCTGCACCAGCAGCTTTTTCTCTGCGCCAGTCAGCGACGTTCCCTGCATCTCTCCCTCCGCCATCTTCTGCGCCTGCTGGGCGCTGGCTGCAGCGGAGTCCGCGCTTCCGCGGGTGTTCTTTACGGCTTCCAGCATCCGCGCCGTCAGGGCGTCCAGTGCGTTGTCCGTGCTCATTCTTCTCTCACCTCCACGATATTTCCCTTTGCGTCGATAACGGTGTTTCCCGGCAGTGTAAAACAGGGGTGCGTCCAGCACCGGTAAAGGTCAGGCCAGCTCATGTTTTCCGGTTCGTTCACCTTGTATCCACCCCAGTTCAGCTTATCCGGTGCCGTCAGCATCTGCGCCCACACCGCTTCAGCGCCCTTGTACAGATACTCTTTCAGCGCACTTCCGGTCAGGCCGCTGCCGTAGTCGTTCAGTACCGGCGTCCGGGTCCAGAAGCAGAAATGGAAATAAGTGTTTGGCACGCTCCCCGCCGTTTCGGCATCCGCCGCCAGCAGCGCCAGAGCAAGCTTCTTTGCATCGGCAAAGGTCGAGCCTTCCAGGTGGTAATACTTCGGGCTGCTGGCCGAAGTGTACCCGTATGACTCGAATCCGAACTCATAGCATGAGGGCAGAAAGACCTTCCGGCTCAGCGTGGTCACCGTGTGGCTTCCTGTATAGCTGCTGCCGCTTCCGGAGTAGCCGGGCGTGTAGTAAAATTTCGTCTCCGTCAGAATGTCTTTCAGCGCCTGCGGGGCGTCCTTCAGGTATTCGCTGTTCAGGTAGACGTCCATTAGGCTGTCGGCATACGTACACCACGTCGTGTTCCATTTCTGCCCGGTGATACCGTGCCGCCGGGCAAGGAGCGTCCGGCCTTCGCCGTTCAGCTCTTTCTCGTAGTCCTGCGCGATGACCACGAATTCTTCCGCCGCTGCCCCGTCCTTTTCCACCAGTTTTGTCACCGCTCCCACCGCCAGTTCCTTCAGCATCGGGAGCTTCGCCTCTGCCGTTATGACGATGTTTCCCGTCACACTGGGGATGGAGACGGTCATCTTTTTCTCGTTCCATGCGGTAGCTGTCACGTCTTCGCCGCCCATCGTTACCTTGATGGATATGAGCCAGTATCCCTCGTTCAGCGTCAGAGCCGCAGTGTACGCCTTGCCGCTCTGGACGACCACGTCCGCCCGGCTCGTGCTCAGCCCGTTCAGCCGGTTGGATACCGCATACATCACGATGGCAGGTTCATCCCCGCCGCTCTGTCCATTCTTTTCCACCGTGACGCTGCACACGGCGCTCTTTCCTCCGGCGGCAGCAGTAATGATGCAGCTGCCGTCCTTCAGGGCTGCCAGCGTGTTCACGGCCTTTCCGTTTTCTACGGCGGTCGTCTGGTCTTTCATCACGGCCAGCGCCGCATTGTTCGTTGTCCAGCTCACCGCTGTCACGGTGGACTGGGTCGGCGTCAGAGTCGCGGTCAGAGTCACAGACTCGCCCTGTTTCAGCTTTACGGACGGTTTGTCCAGCGCCAGCTTTTCCAGCGATACAGCCACCGACCGCACTCTGCGCTGCGCCAGCTTTCCGCCTGCGATGGCCGTCAGGAGCGCTGTGCCGCCTTTCACGGCGGTCAGAGTATTTTCCCGGAGCTGCACGATGCCTTCCGGTTCGGCCATCCACTCCACGGTCTGAGGTGCGCTTCCGGGCAGCACCGTGGCTTTCAGTGTGCAGGACTCTCCCACTTTTATGCTCAACTCTTTGCTGTCCAGCCGGATGCTCTCCACTGCCACCGGCTCTGCCTGCTCCGGCGGGGGGCTGTTCCAGCGCTGCTTCAGCTGCGCTATCATGTCCCATGCGCTGGCGTCGGAGTAGCGCATCCCGCTCAGCGCCTTGAGCAGCAGCGCGTGTTCCTTTGCGGCGCATCGGTCGGCCACCCACTGCCGGTATCGGGCGGCTCTCTGTGCTTCCAGCGCTGCCCGGGCTTCCTGCTCAAGCACCAGCTGTAAATATTGGTACCGCAGCGGCATCGCCGGTCCGTCTGCGCCGGTCCCCTCGCCGTTTTCCAGCGTCTGGTAGCACACATATTTCCCGGGCATGGTCATCTCGCGCCGGCCTTCGCCGTCCGTGGCCATCAGCATCCAGAGGCCCTGCCGCGCCGTCGTGAAACGCCTATCCACCGGGACAGTGTTGCTCCCGTCCAGCAGCATCGGCTGCGGCACAGTCCCGCCCTCCTGCTCGATGTGCAGCGTCACGGCCATACCGGCCCATGTCTCCGGCAGCACAAACTCGAGCTTTTCCACGTATACGGCGCCCACGCCGCCCAGGTACAGCGTCTCCGGCTCCGCCCGCCAGCCTGTCCCGCAAAAATGGTCCTTCACTACTCTTACTTTCACTTTGAAGCTCCTTCCTTTGAGAAAGGCTCCCCTCGCTAGGGGAGCTGCTTTGCAGCGCCGCCGTCAGGCGGACTGCAAAGCTGAGAGTTTTCCTTCCGGTCCGCTGCCGCTCTCAGTAGGGCAAGCACTCTATAAAAAGCCTACCACGTCCCCCGCAGCAAAACTACTGCGGACTTATTCATACAAACAAAAAGAGCAGGCGCCCTGGTTCATTACCAGAGCGTCTGCTCTTTTCAAATCCAATTCAGAGGCCCAGCGCCTCAGACAACTCATCAGCGGTATCAAATACCGGCCATTCTCCGGCCGCTATCGCCGCCTTCGTCTCAGCAGCTTCCCGCGTAAGCTCTTCCAATGCAGTCTCTCGACTATTTTCAGGCTCCATAGTATCAACCCCCTTCATGGTTACTATATCACATTTCGTCCATTATTTCACCTCCTCCCACCAGTTCTTCTCGTCCTTCGCCTTCTCGGCCTTCTTGTCCGCAGCGCTTACCCACTGCGCAAAGTTCTTTTCCTCGTACAGCGGGTTTCCGTCTGCGTCCTCGAGGGCCAGCAGCTTTTTCTCCAGCTTCTCCCGGTCCCGGTCGCTTCCGGCCAGATACTCTTCCTTCACGCTCTCCGTGATCTTGCTCTTGATGCTGCCCTTGTCCTTGCCTGCGGTCAGCAGCCGGTTTATTTCGGCCTGCACGTCCTTCACCCGGCCATTCTCCACTTCGTCCAGAAGGTCAGCGTACACGCTGCCGTCCTTGCTGCCCGCCAGCAGTTCGTCCGCCTTGCTGTCCACCGCCTTGTTCACAAGGTCGATGAGCTGCGCCCGCCGGGCCGCGTCCGCTTTGCCCTTGGCCCTGTCTGTCACAGGGGCGACGTCCAGCCCCTCCCGCAGCTTCTCAAATACGGCCTTTCGGGCCTTTTCCTCGGCCCGGGCCTTCCCGGCGTTCCGGGCCTCGGCCGCCGCCAGCACGTCGGCGTCGTACTGCTTCAGCCGCCTTGCCAGCTCGCCGTCCACCTTGTCCGTCTTGTTCATCTGTTCCAGCTTCTTCATAGCCGCAGCAGCCTCCTCGCTGTCCCCGCTCTGGATGGCGTTGTACAGCCGGTCGTACTGCCCGGTGGCCGAAGAGGGGAGGCCGTTTATTGAGAAAGCTTTTCCGTACTCGCCTTTGGTCGCACCATAAACTATATTCTCGCCCCAGCCCCAAATCGCAGTTGCCAGATTGAATGCGTTCTGTGCAGGCAATCCCACCAATGTTCCAGAGTCTTTTATTACTGTAAGAGCACACTTTTTCAACTTTCCGTGATGTTTTTCCAGTTCCTCCTCATCCATTTCGCTCGTATCCTTAGCCAGCTCATGACTGAACTTCGCTGCATCTTCTGCCGCATCGTTCGCTCCGGCCAAATTCGAGATGCTGATGACATCGTAATCTGTATCGTGGATGACATTATCAACAAAGCTGTATATTTCCGAGCCTCCCATTGCATATCCTGCTACCGCTTGCACACAAACAACTCCATATCGTTTTAACAGACTCCAACCCGTCACATCACCATTCTCGTCCTGCTCTCTGTCCCATCGCCGCAGAAGAAAATCCGAAATGATTTTCATTGCTGCAAACACAGCCGTCTGCACCGCTTGGCTTGCCGCCGCCCGGCGCAGGCCCTGTTTGGCCCGCTGCACCTCAGCTTTGTTCTCGGCGCTCTGGTCGGCGGCATACCGTGCTTTCTGAGCCTTGTAGTCGCCCACGGCGTCGGCCAGAATGCCATAGTTCTGAAAGCGCTGGGTAGTAAACATGGTCAATCCTCGCACAACATCGCTGTCATTGCGCTGGATGCCCGCCCGCTGCATTGCGGTGTAGTTGGGCTGGGTCTCCTCGATGACCCGCTGGTACATCTTGTTCACGGCTTCCCAGTAGGCTTCGCTGCCCTTCTCCGCGGCACCCTCGCTGAATTCTGCTGTATGGTGCTCCACATACCGCTTCGCGCCCTCCCACAGCGCCGCCACCGTGATCTCGTCCATGCCGGTGATCCAGCCGGTCAGATGAGGCATTTTACTCATGGTTTCTTTTACAAGTCCCATGTTTGCGCCCACAGAAGAGAGCTCGCCTTGCTTTGTTCCCCGCAGTCGGTATTGCAGCAGGGCGTCTCCGTGCTGGCGCATCTCTGCTTCCACCGCGGCCCGCTGTTTGCCCGAGAAATTCTTCACGAAGGGTAGCACCGCCGCCATAGTGTCCGTTCCCAGCACAGCGCCCGCCGTGGGCAGGCTGGCCGCCTGCGCGATGGCCACGCCCGGGTTCAGAGTCAACACAGCCCCCGCATACAAGCCGCGTCCAGCCGTAAGCATAGGTGTCAGAAATGTTTTACGACTTATCTTTTTCACCTGTTGCAAATCGGTCAATAGTTCGTCGATGTAGCTTACTGCATCCGCGCCCCATTTATCTTTGATGATTTTATTCTTCAGCACACCGATGCCCTCTGCCGTCTCCACGGTGCTGTTCAGTACCCGCTGCACGTCCCGGATGGGGGCCGCAAGGCCCGCATAGGCCGCCGTGTCCCGCAGGCTCCGCTTTACCACGTTCTGGCACTCTTCCAGCAAAATGGGCTTGTCGCTCTTCACGCGCTCCTTCAAAAAGCCCCTGCCCTCGATGGTGGCATCCATCTTCACGCCCTCGATCTCGGTCGCCAGCGTGCTCCGGTCTACCGCGATGGGGTAGTAGTTCTTCACGGTGGCCCGGTCGTAGCCCAGCAGCTTCATGCTGGTCTCGTTGATGAGGTTCGTGGTGTACCGCCCGAAAAAGTCCTCCATGTCCTTGCACCACGCCCGATCGTAGTCCGTCATGGCGTCCTGTACCGTCTGCAAAATGGTGTCGGCCATCGGGACACCGTCGGCGTTCACCAGCGTCCCCAGCATCACGGTCTGGCTGCGCTGGTAGGCTCTCTCGATGTTACCCTTGGCGTACTGGGCAGCGTCCGGCAGGGTCAGTCCACCGGTCATCAGGTGGTGGCGGCTGTCCTCGTTGCGCAGCAGCATGTACAGGCTGCACAGCTGTGCGTGGTTCAGCGGCACGGCATTGCCCTTGCTGTCCTTCAATCCGATGTCCACCAGCTCCGCCCCCGGCCCGGCAAAAGCTTCCACCTCTTTCAGGTGTTCCTTGCCGGTCACGTTGGCAAACAGGCTTTCGCCTTCTACCAGGATCTCCGTCTGCCGCCGCTGGCCGTCGTTCAGCATCTGCCCCAGCTTCTCCATCTGGCCGTTTTTGGTGTAGCCGCCCAGGCGCCGGAACATTCTCGTGCCGCCCAGCATGTCCAGCTGGTAGCGGTTCATCGCGCCCTTCGCCTTTTCGAATTTCTCTCCGAAGCCGTTGCCCTCCGAGTTCAGCACCTCGCGGGCGGCCTTCATGGCCATGCCGTCCACCTCTTCTGCCCTCGCAAGGCTCAGGGTCTTGTTCTCGGTCCGGATGATGTGCAGCGTGCTGGCCGTAATGGCCTTCAGCATCCGCAGCTGATCTACCGTCATGGGCAGATAGGTGCGGTTCTCAGTCTCCCGGATGCGCTGGCGCAGCCGGTCCCGCAGCTGTTCGGCCTTGTCGCCGTCCGGCAGGGCCTTGGCTTCTTCCAGCTGCTGCCGCAGCCGGTCGAGCTTTGCCTGCTTGCTGGCGTTCATGTCGTCCCGCAGTGTCTGGATGAGGTTTTCCACGCCGCTGTTCTCCCAGTCGGCGTGGATGCCGACGTCCATCTCTCCGCTGCGCCGGATGCTGTCCTGCAAGGCGGTCAGCTTGGTCAGGGCGTTGTTGTTCAGCACTGCCGTGTCTGCCAGCTTCGCCACCTCAGCGGCCTGCACGATGAGGCTCTTCTGTACATATTTCCCGGGCTTCGGCCGCAGCACCATCTGGTTGAGCTGGGCGGCATTGTTCCGGATGCTCCGTTTCAGTTCGTCCGCCTTCCGTCCTTCCCGGGCCTTCTGCACCCGCTTTTCGGCCAGTGCCTTTGCCACGGCTACGTCCTCGTCCCGCTGCTGTCGGGCCGTTTCAATGGTAATGGCATTCCTCTGGGCCTGCTTTTCCTGCCACGCTTCCGCCTTGCGCTGGTTCTCGGCCTCCCACTCCATGATCTCGTTTTCCTGTACCAGCAGCTGATGCTCCGCCCGGTCGGCTCTCCGCTGCTCTCCGGCCACCTGCCGGGAAAGGTCGTTGATCTGGGAGCGCAGCTGTCGGCGCTCCAGCTTTATCTCGTCCAGCATCTCCTGCCGGGCCTGCTTCATCCGGTTCTTTTCGGCCTTCCATTCCCGCTCGTAGGCTTCCCGCAGAGCGGTCATCTTCTCGTCGAGACCCGCTGCTGTGCTCACCTGTGCGCCCAGCGTTTCCAGATTCTCGTTGAGCTGTCGTTCTGCCCGGCTCACGCTCTTGACCTCGGCGCTCTGGCTGCGGCTGTTTTCCCGCATCCGGTCGGCAAAGGCTTTTCTCTGGGCCTGTTGCACGCTCTTCAGTCCCTTCGTCACCTCAGCCGCCCGCTCCTCGCTGCCGGCAGCCATGGCGGCCACCTCCCGGTTGTGCTTTAAGATGCCCTCGAAGACCGCCTCGGCGTCGGTCATCTCCGGGTGGCTCATGATGTCGCCGATCATCCGGCCCGCCAGTTCCACCTTGGCGTCCTCGTATTCGGCAGCGTCCGCGAACCGACTCATCATCTTGGGCTTGATGGTGTCGTGTACGTTCATCAGCACGTCGAGCCATTCCGTGCTCTCCATGCTGGCTGCGCCCGCCACGCCCGCTTCCTGTGCCGCCGAGCGGAAGAGTGCTGCCGCGCTCTCCTTCACGCCGCCCACGGCCCGGGTGTCGTTCACGATGGCCTCGTACTGTTCCGCCGGGTTGCCGTCCCGGTATCCCTCCGCCTGCCGCAGCTTCACGCCGTGGTGCCGGGCCTCGGCGACCGCCTCTGTCCAGCTTCCGTACCGCTTCACAAGCTCGGCCTTGGCTTTGCCGTTCTTGTCTACCGTGTAGGTCAGGTCATGCAGGTCGGGGTACTGGTTCCAAAGCTCCGTGTTCCGGTAGGTCGCCTCATCCAGCACTTCGCCTGCCAGCGTCTCGGCCAGTCCCTGCGCCTTGGCCATGTCCGCGCCCTCCGAGCGCAGATATTCCACCAGCGCCCGCGTCTCGTTTGCCAGCTTCGTCCGGTCGGCCCTGCTGCCGTTGGTCTTCGTCCATCGGATGGCGAGGCTCTCGAGGGCAGCGTCCGAGAGCCGGGTGTTCTTCGTCAGGCCGAAGAACTGGTTCAGGGTATCAAAGGCCGCTGCCTTCTCCGCCAGTACCCGGCTGGCCTGCCGCTGCTGGTTCTGCTTTGCCTCCCGGTCGGCCTGTTCGGCCCGCTGGAACCTCACCGTTTTCTTCACAGGCTCGTCGGTTCTCTTGCTTTCGTCGGAGGTTTGTGCTATACTTTGCTTAGAGTCCTCCGGCAATCTACTCCTTGAATCTTCGGATTCTACGTGGGTACCACCGGAGGCCTCACCAGAGCCTTTCGGCAATCTACTTCTGGAATCTTCGGATTCTGCACGGGTACCACCGGAAGGCTCTGTAAAGCCCTCTCGCAGGCTACTCCCCGAATCTTCGGATTCCATGTGGGTACGCGAGAGGGTTTTATTATTTGCAGGCCGAATCCCTACAACATCATAAAAGATTTCCCGCTGGTCCGTTTTGATGGCCGTCAGCACATCCGCCTCATAGACGTTCTGCCCGACTTGGATCTTGATTCTTCCCCGGTTGAATGCTTCCGCATTCTTGTGGTTCGCAGGCTCACGGTATACTTCGTCTGCTGTCTGGATGATTTCGTCCAGATTGGCTGCCATCCGCATCTTGTCTGCATAAGCTTCAGCATTTTCCCACTGAAGCGCTTTGGTCGATTTCGACCAGATAAATTCATTTCGCCCCTCTTTCAGATTCAGAATCGTCCAGCCGTTCCGCTCAAAGCCGTTCGGGAAACGCTCCTTGATGGCCTGCTTGACCGTAGACTTCCACTCTTCCTGTGGAACATCTTTCAAAATATCTTCGTCGATTTTGATATAAGACTCTCCGGCCTTATCCTTCAAAATCGAAAACCGAACCCCCTGCTTTTCCGCCGCGCTCTCGGTCTTGAGGGCTGCGGCGTTTTCTTTTGCCGCCCGCAGGTTGTCCATGGCCTTTTCTGCGTGGACGAAATACTCGTCCTGCAAAGTGCGCTTTTCGGCCTCGGCCAGACGCTTCGCCTTCAGGGCAGCACGGTCGTCCGGGTCGATGGTCAGCACTTCCTTCGCCCGGCTGATGAGCCCATCCAGCATCTGCCGCACCTGCTCCATCACCTTGTGGATGGCGCCGCTCTTGCCTGCGTTCTTCTCTGCCTGCCCGCGCTGGAACGTCACCCAGCGCTTGAAGCTCTCCTCGCTGTCAAAGATGCCCCGCCATGCGTCGGCCACCAGCTCCTCCGCTGCCTGCTCATAGGTCAGGCTCTGGGCGCTGTAATCCCGCAGTTTCGCCCGGATCATCTCGTCCAGGCTTTCGTAGCCGCTGCTCTTCGCCAGATATTCCAGCGCGTGCTCCTGCAAAGTCCTTGCGCCCTCGGTGTCCAGCGCGTTGTACCAGTGGTAGTCCTCGTGCAGCACCGTGCCGAAGATGTCCTGCGCACTGTCGCCGAAGAAGATCCGGGCCGTCTCGGTGTCCACATAGGCCCTGATGTTCCGGTCGTTCTGCAGCACATCCCTCAGCACAGCATCCGTGCCGGTGGCCGCTGCGTTCAGGCTTATGATCTGGCTGGCCGGGTCGCTCTCCTGCCGCATCGTACCCTTGGCGTATACCTCGCCCCTGCCGCTGGTGCTCTCGCTGCCAAGCGCGCCGCCCAGTTCGGTCATCTTTTCGGCATACAGCATCCGTTCTCCCTTGCCCTGGGTGTAGGCGATCTCGAGGGCCGTCCGCCCGGCGTCGGTGCTCAGGATGTAGTTGATGTCCGCCGCCGTGCCGCTCATGCTGCCCGCCAGCTCCAGCGCCTGCGCAAAGGTGGCAGCGCCGCTCCGGCCCAGCCGGTACAGCGGCGACGCTGCGGCCGCATACCGGTCAGCGTCCACCCTGTCCGGCATATTTTTGCTGATGGTCTCGGCTGCCTTGTCCGTCACCCGCCAGCCTTCCAGCGCCCGCTGCACCTCGGCCTCCCGCTGGGTCTTCGGCGCTTCCGGCCGGAGTCCCAGAGTCTCCCGCAGCGGGGCGTTCTCGTAGCTGTCGGTTTCAGCTGCGGCGGCAAGCGTTTCACGCACGTTGTCCGGCGCAGCCGTTTCCGGCATGACATCGGCGGTTTCTGCGGGAGCATCCTGTACTGTCTGCGGCACACTCGCAGCTTCGCTGGGCAGCTCTGCGCTCTGTGCAGCAGGCGCTGCTTCGCTCTTTACGTTCTGCTGTGCGGCGATCTCCCGCAGCATTCGGCGGGTCGCGCCCGCAGTGTCGGGCAGCGTCACGCCGTAAGCCTGCTCAAAGGCCGCACGGTTTTCCCGGTTCTCGGCGTTCGGTGTAAACAGCCCGATGGTCTTGCCCGTCAGATTGTCGCTCGCCGCCACTTCGGCAAACTGCCGCACCGCCGGGTTTTCCGACTGCGTAGCAGCCTCGTTTACGCTGCTGTTTACTCCTTCCGTCTGCGCCTGCTGCGCATCCGCCCGCTGCATACTTTCAGTGGAGTTTCCTTTAAGAAAGGTGCTTTGCGCCCAGGCTGCCGCTCCCGGCATCTGCCGCCCAGCTACGCTGCCGCTGTCCTCTGTAGCAGCGCCCGCCATCTCGCGCCCCGCAGCGCTTCCAGCGTCCAGCTCAGAGCTTCCCGGCACGCCAGTGGCTCGCCCCTCTGGGGGAGCTGTCGGCGAAGCCGACTGAGAGGGCTCTGCTGCCCGGGCCTCCCATTCCTTCTGCCGGGCAGCGGCCCGCTCCATCCGATCCAGCCGGTTGTAATACTCCGCCTGCCCCAGTAAGCTGGCGTCTCCGTCGTTCATCTTTGCCAGTCCTGAGCCTACTGCGCCGCCCAACGCGCCGGACACGCCGCCGGAGAGTCCGCTTTCCAGCGCGGTGAGGAAGGTGTCTTTGCTGAAGAGGTTCTTCGCCGCCTCGCTGTCCCCCAGTGCAGCGTCGATGGCCATGTCCGCATAGGTCTCCGCAAAGGCCTGCATCGAGTTGTCGATGCCGCCCGAGATGGCCGCAGCCACCGCCGGGTACCGCTGCGCCAGCTCCGAGCTGCCTGCCAGCCCCTGCACCCAGTCCGCGATCTGCCCTGCCAATGTGTCCTTCGCGTAGTCCGATCCCATGGTCTTTGCAAGGTCAGCCGCGCCCACCGAGTTGATGGCCCAGCCTGCGCCGAATTTGGCGAGGCCTCCGCCCAGGGCCTTACCGGCGCTCTCCCCCTTCTCTGCGCTCTGTCCCATGGCCTCCGCTGCGCCCTGTGCGCTCAGTACCGGCAGCACTGCCGCCGGGTTCACGCCCGCCACAGCCAGGTTCTCCGCCGCGCTGGTCACAGCCCCCGCCACGGCCCGCTGGGCCGGGCTCAGGCCGCTCTGGGCCGCCGCCGTCAGCTTCTGGCCCCGGTCGTAGAGCTGGTAGCCCACGCTCCGGTTCTTGTCGATGCCGTCGCTCACTTCCAGCCCCGCCAGCTTCTGGCGCATCTCCCGGATCTCCTTGGAGTTGTACCCCATCGAGATCAGCTCCCGGTTCCGGCTCTCCGGCCAGGTGGGGTTATAATCCATGTCCACGTCGGTCAAAAGGTCGAAAAGACTCTGGGCGTGCTCGTCGCCCTTCACCTCCTGCTCCACCTGTTTCCAGTTCTTCAGGGTGGCGTCGATGTTCTTTCCCGCCTGTACGCCGTACTCCGCGCCCAGCACCGGGGCAGCGGCCACCGTGTCTCCGATGCCGCCGATGGTGTTCGCCGCCCGGCGCGCATACCGCTTCCATGCAGGGATGGCGTCCAGCGCAGCGTTCATCTTCCGGGCCTCGTCGATCTGCGCCTGTGTCCAGCCGCCCTTCTTGATCAGGTCGGCGTCTGTGTAGATGCCCGCGTTGTCCACCCGGCGCACCGCGTCGGCCAGATTCTTGTTGTCCCCGGTGTCCATCCACTGGTTGATTCGGTCGAACTCGTCCGGTACGCTGTCCTTGGCAAAGCTGGCTCTTAGCTCCTGCGCCCGGCCGCTGCCGTAGGCCATGGCCCCGCTGCCCACGTTCTCCAGCACGTTCCCGCTCTTCGCAGGTACGCCCCACTTCTGCCCCATGTCCAGCGCCATTTCAGTGGGGCTTCCTTTGAGAAAGGCTCCCCTGACAGGGGAGCTCCGTTCTCGCGCGGCGTCAGCCGACGGGAACGGTGAGAGGTTTTCTTTCCGCCCGCTGCGCGCCTGAGAGGGCTCGTTCCTCGCATCCACCTCCCCCATGTCGCTTATGTGCCGCTCGGTGTACTGCTGTAAGGCTTTGTCCCGGGTGTTCTGCTCCTGTTCTGCCTGACGTTGTGCTTCCTTTTTGTCAAACTCCCGGCTCCACTGGCTCAACTGCTCCTTGGTGACGCTGCTCTTCTTTGTGGTGATGTTCTGTGCAGTGCTGCCCGCCCCACTCACCTTGTCCGGGTTCTTTGCGGCAAATTCCTTGCTCCATTGTGCGAGCTGCTGTTTGGTTACTGCCATTTGTTTGTCCTTTCTGTCTTACCCTGCCAGCTCAAAGGCTTTCCAGATTTCGTCGTCCGTGTATCCCTGATACTTCAGGCTGTCAAAAATAGTCTGGTCATCTGAGCCGTGGTTCCTCTGGCCCTTGATGGCGTTCGCCGCCACCTGCGCCCGCTGCGGGACACTCGACTGGCTTGCCGTTCTTCCAGTGCTCTGGCTCTGTCTGCTGCTTGTCCCAGTACCCCACTTGTTTGCCGGGTCTCCTTTCCAGCTCTGCCCCGTCAGACCTCGGTTCGTCTCCAACAGGTTCGGGGTATCGTCCTTTATCCAGCCCGCATCCGTCAGCGTCCGCTTGTAAAAATCGTATAGCGGCTCATTTCCCTTCATAGAAGAAAATGTCTTTGCCATACTTTGCAGTTGGCTGTTCGTCCAGCTATTTCCGCTGCCTTTCGTGCTGCTGCTCCTTCTGCCCGAAGAGCCGCCCGAGCTGCCTGCGCTCTTTGTTGCCAGCGCCGTTGCAAGCTGCCGTCCTGCGATCGTCCTGTAATTTCCCACAGAGTTCGGATCCAGGCCGTACAGTTCCAGCACCGCCCGTGCAGCCTCGTCGCTGCCGCCGCCTGCCAGCCCGGCTGCGGTCGTGAGCGCACCCGCCTTGTCTGCGCGGGTGATGGGTGCGCCGCTGTAATTGTCGAAGATTCCGGTATCCAGACCATACCGGCCCAGCACGGCGTTCGCGGCATCGCCCGCTCCCTGCTGGTACAGGTTGAACGCCTGCTCGTAGGCATTCAGTGCATCGCTCTGGCCGGTGCGCTCTTTGTTGTACTCCCACTGTTCCCGGGCAAACTCGTTCTCCCACTGCTGCTGGGTGTAGCCCTTGTAGGTGTCGTAGGCCGTCAGACCGGCTCTGCCCACACTCTTCGCCATCTCCCACAGGTTCGAGAGGAAATCGCTCTTCTCCTGCGCCGCCTGGTCTGCCCGGCTCTTCTTGTAGTCCCGCCAGTCCTGCGCGTTGGCCACAGCCCCCTGATGCTCCGCCGCCTCGAGACTGTCCTGATTCTGCAGCGCACTCAGCAGCCCCGAGAGGCCGTTCTGCTTCAGCTGGTACATGGTCAGAGCCTTGTCCCGCAGCCTGGCCAGCCCGCTGTCCACGTTCGCCATGGTCTGCTGGTAGCCCTGCTGGGCCACACTGTTTGCGTAGCTCGAGCCGTACCCGCCGCTCAGCGCGGCAGCGCCCGCAGCGGCGTTCTCAGCCGCCGCCCTGGCATTCGCCTGCGCGCCCGCGCGGTACTGCCGGTAGAGTTCGCTGTCCGTGCCTACATCGTAGCCCGCATTGCTGGCTGCGCCCATGCTGTCCAGCGCCTCATTAATCCGGTCGGTGTACCTGCTCTGGTACGCCCCCGGCATCGCGTTCTCCGCGTCCTTCTGCGCCGCCTGCGCGTCCCTGTATCTTTTAAAAACTCCCATTTCTCAAATCCTTTCTCCTCTTAGGCTCCCCTCGCTAGGGGAGCTGGCGCCGCATGGCGCCTGAGAGGTCCTTCCGGGATAGTGCTCTCCCGGGGAGCTGCTTTGCATCGCGCCGTCAGGCGTAACGGCGAGGTTTTTGACCGCTCTGCCCCTTCCCGGGCAGGGCGTTTTTCTTACAGGAAAAGAAGGGGCAGCAGGGTCGCTCCCACGCTCACTACGGTGTTCCAAAATCCCGAGCGCCGGTTCTTCTTTGCCTGTTCCTCGCTGGCCGCCTGATTGTACACGCTCTGATAGTAGTTGCGCTGGTTCTCCCAGTTCTGGTAGTTGGTCTGGTATTTCTCGTAGTCCTGCGCCTCGGCCTGCTGGTATCCGCTCAGCTGGCTCTGCAGGTCGCTCTTTTTCTGGGTGTACTGGTTCAGTGCCTGGCTGTACAGCCCGTTCGTGGCATTGCTCAAGCCTGCCATAGCATTCTGGTAGGCGCTCTGGCCTGCCTGTGTGCCATAGCTCGAGCCGTACCCGCCCGAGATGGCGCTGGCGTTGGCCTGCGCGTTCTCGTTGGCCAGCTTTGCCTGTCGGGTGTAGCTGTTCTTGTACTGCTCGTAGGCCGCATCCCGGGTGGGGTCATAGCTGAAATCCTTCATCCCGTCCAGCTGACCCATCACGCCATCTATCCTGTCTTTGTATTTGCTGGTGTAGTCTTCCGGCTTCTTCGCCTCCCACTCCTCCAGCTGCGCTCTTGCGTTGCTCAAATTACTCATTTCAGCTTCTCCTGTAAGTCCCCCGAGAGATTCTCGGTGTCAATGTTGCTCAAAATATATTCCAGCTGCTCCTGCATCTGGTACAGATAATTCCTCAGCTCCCGGGCGCTGTCCGCGTCCAGTTTTTCCAGCCTCGGCATGGAGATCTTCGAAAGCCCTACGATACTAGCCATGTCTCGGTACACCTCCGTTCACTCTTCCGCCCTCGCTGCTGCTCAGCATCATGGCGATGCTCCTCACTGCGATCTGCCCTTTTCCGGTCAGGCGCAGCCGCATGGTGTCGTGACGGGTCGGGACGAAGGGCAGGTTCACTCTCACACGCTTCCCTGCGGTGTCCACCCGGCCCATCTCCTGCCACTCGCCGCCGTCGAAGCTGGCCCAGAGCGTCACCACGGTCCGCTCCATCGCGTCCAGCCGCACCGTCACCCGGCTGCAATACTTGTCGTCCGGGCTCCCGATTCCGATGTCACCGGTCACAGCCTCGTATTCCACCGTGTCCTCTTCGCCGCTGGCCTCCCGGCTTCCGTCTGCGGCCCAGATGGCCTCTTTGTCCCAGAGATAGAGCTGTCGCCCGGTGCTGCACATGGCCCAGCCGGTGGAGTCTTCCTCGTGCCAAAGCCCTTTCTCAGTGTCGTATACCAACAGCCGCTGCCCGCCGGAGCTTTCGGTGTGCAGATAGTACCGGCCCACCAGCCCGCCGGCGGCGGCTCTCGTCACATGGCTGAGGCGTTCTTCGTCCAGCGAGGCCGACACCTTGGTGGGCAGGCTGCCGTCCCACGCCATGACGCCGTCCATCGAGAGGTAGTACAGCGTCTCGTTGATGACGCAGAGACTCTGGTGCGCACCTTTGGCCACGCCCGAACACTGGATGCTGCTCATCTGGTAGTCGCTGGGCTTGGTGCCGTACAGCTTGTGCAGACCGTTCTCCTTGAAGAAAAGCACGTATCCCATGCAGGTAGCCGCACCGGTAAAGGCCCCGTCGCTGCCCACAGTCACGGCGTAGCTGTCCGCTGCCGTTCCCCGGTAGGAGAACCAGTTGGTGGCGTCGCCCAGCTTGCAGGCATAGATGACGTTTTCGGTGCTCGAGCAGCCCCATACACGGTTGTTGTGCTCCGTCAGCCAGTCGAGATCCGGCACCCGCCGCTGGGCCGTCACGTCCGGGAAAGGCCCGTCGAAGGTCTGGGTGGTCTTGCCGTCCATGGCCGTCCACACCACGCTCTGGCCTGTCACCACGCAGGTGCCGTAGTACAAAACGCTCTCGATGTCCGGCGCGATGGCGAGGATCACTGAGTCCCCGGCCACGTCGTCCACCACTACGTCCCCGCTGAAATCAGAAGAGTAAGCATTCTTCACCACAGACGGGATGCCCGTCAGCGTCACAGTGTCCCCGGCTTTGAAAGCTTCGCCCAGCCCCTTGCAGGTCACGCGGCAGTAGTTCAGCAGAATGTTCTGCCAGCCGCCCGCTGTGCTGTAGAGCTTCAGGGCGTCGCGGTAGCTCCACGGGGCGTCTTCGGCCTGTTTGAGCCAGACATCGCCGTTCTCCGGGCTTTCCGGTTCGGTCGCACCGAACAGATTCGGCGTGTACACTACACCGGCAGCATCGCAGGGGGTCACGGTCAGGCTCACTCCGCCCTGCTGCCAGCTGGACCCCAGCGCACTCAGCGTTCCGCTCGCAGTGTCAAAGGACATCTTGTCCGGCCAGATGAGCACCTTGGTCCCTATGCCCACCAGTCTCTTTTCGTTGTCGCCCAGGGCGCCTTTCAGCTCCACAGCGGCGCTGCCGTCATCCGGGGCATACCGCAGGGTCGTGCCTTCCACGGTCAAAAGGCCGTTCAGATGGTACATCCCGTTCATCCCGGCTGCTTCCCGCACCTTCCGCCGGGGCTTGCGGGTCTCGAGGGCCGGGTATCCCCGCGAAGAGAAGTTCTTCTCTTCGCTCAGCTCTGCCTCGCTGCACGCATATCCCTCATTCAGCCCACCGAATACCCGCAGCAGCTGCCGCTGGCTGTTTATCTGGTTCAGGTTCGTCACGTCATCAGCCTCCCGCCGCCTGCCGGCATATAGTTCCGCCTCACCCACACCGCAAACTCCTGCACATAACTCGTGTAGAGCTGCAGCTCATTCGCCGCCCGGGCCGTCTCGCCCAGTGCAAGGTCCATCTGCGCAGCCAGCCAGTGCGGATAAAGTGCTTCTGCCGCACAGCAGGCCAGCAGCGGGGTGTCATATTCCAGCCCGTCGTTCCACAGAATATCCGCGCCCTTGTCCTCAAAGTCGCCGCCGGTCTGGCTGCGCTCCACGATGTTCCGGCGCATCCCGCTGTCTGCCTGCCGCAGCCATAGCTGCTTCAACCGGTTCTCAAAATGATTGTTCGGCCTCAGCTCGTCGGCCATCTTTATCGCTTCGCCTGCTGTCATAAAAAACCTCCAAAACAAAATCCCCCGGCGCAGCAAGCGCCTGCAAGCTGTACCGGGGGAAATATCAAATGGTCATCATCTGGGTTCCGGCCGCCGCCTGCATGGCCTGACTCTTCCGGGCCGCTTCGGCGTCCTGTTTGATGCTGTGTTCCAGCACCTCGGCCACAGCCTTCGGCACCTTCACGTCCATGCCGCGCTGGATGAGGTAGCTGTCGCCGTTGACGCCCACGAACACCGGTGCCGAATAGCGGTCGTCATCCTTGAACAGATGGATAGTCACCATGCCGTCGTCCTTCTTTTCGGCCTTTGCTTCGGTCTTCTCCACAGTCTCCACCGCGTTCTCCACGGCCTGGGCCGCAGGTTCTTTCTTCGTAGCCATAGTATTTCCTCCTTAGTTTGCCTTCGCCTTCGCGCTGTACTTCGGGCTGATGCTCTCGATGCGGACCATGTACTGCTCACACAGACGTTCCGCAGTCTTGATGGCCTTCCAGCCCACGGATGCGCGCTGGTTCAGCGGGTCTTCGCCCGCACCCAGCTGCTTGACGATGTGCTGCAGGCCGCCGCCCTCCACCTCGGTCACAGCGTAGGCATGAGCTGCCAGCACCAGAGTGCCAAACACGGCCAGACCGCTCGGGCAGCCGGTGCCGGTCCAGATCTTCGCCTCGCTGGTCTCGATGAAGCGCACACCGGCCAGCTTGCCGATCTCACCGTTGTAGATGTTCTCAGGGGCAGCATACTTGTGGACGTCGATCCACTCCGGGTTGCGGCGCAGATCATAGGCCACATAGGGGTGGACGATAGCAACGTAACTCTCGCCGATGGCGTCGGCATTCTGGGCTTTCAGGGCAGTGGCCGCCTGGTCGATGAGGTCGGGCGTCAGCACACTGGCGGTGGTCAGATTTGCGCGGCTGGTCACGGCGGTGTCGCCCGCCGGCGCGTAGATGACGTTGGTGCCGCCTGCCAGCACCTCGCGGGTCACGGTGTCCAGCGTGCGGCCCGCCTGAGATGCCAGTACCTTGGTCGCCTGAGTGATGTTGTTGTCGATGGCGGTCAGCTGCAGCACGTCGGTGATGGCTGCCCAGCCGCCGTACTGCTTCACGGTGGCGGTCATGGGGGTGACGGTCAGGGCCTGAGCATTGGGGGTCACGCCCTCGGTCAGCGGCTCGGTGGCCTTGGGCAGGCTCTCGTACTTGCGGAACTCGATAGTCTTGCCGTTGTTGGCCGGGATGGGATACTTGTCGCCAAACTGGTCATGCACCAGCAGCGGCTCTGCCTGGTCCAGCAGACGCTTCTCGTAGTAGGTCTTCATTTCGGCGCTCATGCCAGTCGCACCGGTGTGGTTTGCAGGCTGTGCAAACAGCTGCAGATTCATGTGGTTCTTCATGTTTCTTACTCCCTTCGTTTACTCATGTGCTTTATTGAGAGACTTCTGCTTCCCGGATTTTCCTTTAAGAAAGGCTCCTCTAACAGGGGAGCTCCGTTCTCGCGCGGCGTCAGCCGACGGGAACGGTGAGAGGTTTTCTTCCGGTCAGCAGCGCCTTCTCGTCAAAAAGTGATGATCTGCCCCCGCATGGCCCGGCGTTCCAGCTCTTCGCACTGGGCAGGCGTCAGCTTGGAGACGTCGGTCTTCAGCACCGCAGCGCCGCCGGGGTTCGTGCCGTTCTCGCTGGGCCGTGCGCCCCGCTGGCGGATACGCTCCACCACGCCGCTCTCCGTCTTCTTGGCGGTCTCGGCAGTCTTCCGGGCCATGATGTCGTCAAAGTAGCGGGCCTTGTAGGCGTCCTCCATCTTCACACCCAGCTTGAGCATCTGGGCAAAATCCGGGTCGGCCAGCGCCGTCTTGATGTCAAAGCCCGGGTCCTCGGCCCGGATGCGCTCCGCAGCGGCGTCCCACTCCTGCTGGATGGCTTCCATTTTTGCGGTCTCCGCCCGCTGCTGCTCGGCGGCGCGGTGCTTGGCGTTCTCGCTTTCCAGCGCGTCCATCTCCTTGGCCAGCTGGACGCTGATGCCCTTCTTCATGGCCATGTCTTCGTAGTAGGCGTCGTCCTTCACGACGCCGCCCTCCACCGCAGCGGCCAGTGCCTCGTAGTCGCCGGGAGCAGTGCCGTACTTCTGGCCCAGAGCGTTCAGGATACGCCCCACCGGCCCCTGCTCGTTCAGGATGCTGTCGTAGGCTTTCTGGGTGGCCTGCACGATCATCTCGCCAAACTCCCGGTTGTACTCGCCCCGCATCAGCTCGCCAAACGCTTTCCGGTGCGCCTCCGGGTCGGTGCCGCTCTTGTCTGCCGCACCGTCCTGTTCCTCGCCTTCAGCAGCATCTTCCTCCGCGCCCAGCTCTTCCGCCGGGCTCAGCATCTCATCCACCTCAGCGGCAGCAGCCTCCCGGCCTTTGCCCTTGGCGGGAGCAGACGCCGCCTTTTCTTCCGCCGCAGCTTCGCCAGTGCCTTCTGCTGCACCGGCACCGTCTCCGCCTTCCGCAAACAGCTGCAAATCGAAAGGCTTTCCCGGGTTGCGGCTCCCGGCGTCTGCTGCGCTCTGCTTGCATCCTGCCGGCCGCGGCCCCAACAGCTCCTCCCTGCTTCTGCCGCAGGCAGCGGTCGTCGCCGTTGCTGCAAACAGCTGCAAGTCCACTGCCGGGCTGCACCGGCAGCTCTCCTTGAAGCTCACATTCTCCGGGTACTGCTCTGCCAGCAGAGTCAGACCGTCGGCCACAAGCTCGAACCTGTCCCGCATGAGGACGCTGTTGCTTGTCTCTACGCTCACCACCGGGCCGTCCTTGCCCTGATAGATGCAGCTCGAGGTGTGTTCGTCCTCCGCAGCGCTGTACGCCAGCGTCTGCATCAGGCAGCTCACCGCCGCACACACGATGTCCTGCCCCGCCGGGGCATACCCCGCGTGGCCCTCGGCCCTCATCGTCAGCTTCTCGCCCTCCGGGTCTGTCACATAAATAATTTTGATCATGTATAACCTCCTGCGGTTCTCACTTGTTGGGGTTGTTGATGTTCATCGCCCTCTCGGCAGCTTTCGTGGCCAGCGGGTTGGTCCCGCCGCCCACCTGTCCGCCCAGAGAGTTCGTCACTGTCTTCACGCTGGTCTCTCCACCGCCCCCGCCGCCGGTCATGGCAGCGGCTGCAGCACCGGCCTGTTCGCTCAGGTTCGAGCCGTTCTGCTGGTCGATGACAGCCGCCATCTGCTGGATCTGTGCCATTGCCTGCTGCAGCTGCTGGTACAGAGTGCCGTTCTGGGCCACCCGCTGACGCACCTTCTCGATGCCCTCGAAATCCATCATGTCCAGACACGCCAGTGCGGCGTCCGCGTTGGCCGGGGCAAAGAACCCCAGCTGGTAGCATTCCTTCGCCGTCTCGTTCTGGCTAAGGCGGCTGAAGGTACTCTTCTTGGCCGCGCTCACCGTGATGTCGAACACCGGCTCATGGGCGCCCAGCTCCACGCCGCCCACGCTCTCCACCGGCTGCGGCCGCAGCATCTGGCCGGAAAATTCCCGGTACTCCGTGCCGCCCTGCTGGCCGGTGATGCGGTAGACCCGCTCTTCGTCGTAGAACTGCCGCATCAGATCGATGATGAAGTAGCATTCTTTTGCAAAGGAGCGGTAAGAGCTCTTCAGCATATCCCGGCTGAGCTTCGAGCCTGCTTCCTGCAGCGCCGCAATGGCCGAAGCAGCGGTCAGGCCGCTGGTCGCGCCGCCCTGGTTCACGTCCCGGTTGCCGCTGATCTCCTTCAGCTCGGCCACACGGTTCTGCTGGTAGGCGATGGTGTTGGAGGGCAGCGGGGCGGTATCCAGCTCCATAAAGCCCCGCTCGTCCAGCCGTCCCGTGATATGCACCACATCTTTCGCCGTGTCCAGCAGCTCGTCCTCGTTCACGCCCGCCGTGTCCGAGATAAGGTAGCGTTTCTTGGCCGCTGCCAGCGTGTTCTCGTCCATGGCCTGCGTCATCCGGTCGATGGCGTCCTGGGTGTCCTTCATCACGTCGATGTATCCGAAGCCCGCCGGGCTGTTCTCTTCCACAAAGAGCGGGTCGAACACAAAGGGATATTTTCCGTGGTCGTAGAAGCCCGTCTCGGCCATCGCCGGGTCGTTCTCGCTGGCGTAGAGCACCACGCCGTTGCAGAACTTGCAGTAATGCACCACGGTCTGACCGCCGGGCTTCTCCCGCTTGTAATACCAGTCCACCACCACGCTCTTTTCGCTGGTGTCGATGTTCTGGTCGCTGACGTACTGCCCCACGGTGATGCCGCTGCTGCCCGCCTTGCCCTCCAGCTGAGGCCACCTGGCCGCCAGACGGTCGTTGTCGGCCAGCGCCAGCGAGAAGAAGTTGGCCGAGTCCTGGATGTCCTCCACGCCCGGCTCCCAGTAGAGCATCAGAAGATCCATGCTCCGGATGGCGATGTCCCCAAGGCCCTCCCGCAGCGCCGGGTCCCAGAAAATGCCCTTGACGCCGGTACCCTGCTTGAGCTTACGCCACCAAGTGTCGCTGTACACGCTCTCGTAGTCCGCCTGTTCCAGCACCACCGGCAGAATGTCGGAGAGGAGCCTCGCCGTCTCCTCGTCGTCCTGCGCCCTCGGCAGCACGTTCGGCTCCGGGTAGTTGTCCATGGCGTCGGCGTGTTTGTTGGCGATGGAGTTGAACAGCCACCCCGTGCTGGGGGCGCGCTTGCCCTCCATCACCCGGTTGCCGTACTGCTTCCAGTGTCCCAGCTTGTACCATTCCTCGTTGTCGATGATCCGCTTGTCGAGACTGGCTTTGGCCGACTTGTATTTTTCGAGGATGGCCATCGCCTCGCTGATCTCCTTCTCGCCGATGGGCTGCTCTCCGCTCAGTACATCGGTCAGTTTCTCGCCGTCCTCTGTAGCGGAGCCCGGCATTTGACGCCCCATCAGACCTTCCTCGTCAAGATTTGCCTGTCCGGCCTGCCAAAGGCTCCCCTCGGTAGGGGAGCTGTCTGCCGCAGGCAGACTGAGAGGTTCTTCCCGAGACATCATCTCCAGCAGCTTTCTCTCCATTTCGTTCATATCCTCATAAACCTCGTCTTGTCCTTCCTCGGGTCCATATCCAGCGGGTCGTCCAGCATGGGCGGCGGCTGGGTGTGCTTTGCGGCGCTGATGGGGTTCTCCATCAGTACATACCGGCACTCGTCGTAGATGTGGTCCTCCTGGGTGGTGTCGATGTCCTCCACGTTGCTCTCGTCATAGACGAGGTTCGGGATGGTGCGGATGAAGTGCTTGCAGGTGTTGAAGACCTGCAGCATCGGCCTGCCGTCTTCGCCGAAAGCCAGCCGATAGTGAAACTGCATCTTTCCCGCCAGACGGGTGTGGTCGCCGGGCATCCAGTGCAGAAAGTTCGGACTTTTCTCCTGCATGTCCGCGATGCTCTCGCCCCGGCTCTCGTCGAAGATGGCCGGGTCGGCCACGCCCAGGATGACCCGGCCTTTCAGCAGCGGGTCATTTTCCTCTGCCTCCCGGATCATCCGTGCCTGTTCCATCGGGTCCTTTCTCAAACCCTCGTTGGGTGTGCCGGTGCAACCGTAAAGCTCCTTGATACGGTAGAGCCGCCCGCGCTCGTCCGCTGCATACCACCCCACCGAAAACGGCTTCGAGAAACCGAAGTCGTATCCCCGCCATATCTTCCAGTGTTCCGGGATGGGAAACGGTTCGATGACGTGGGTCCAGCGCTGGTCCTTGTAATGGTTCGGGTCGTTCCGCCACTCGGTGAACACCTGCCCCGAAAAGCTGTCCCAGTTTCCGTAGAGCAGCGCCTGCTTTTCGGCCTCCGGCAGCGAGGCCAGTGTGCCGATGTAGCCCGGGTCATTTTCCAGCAGCGCCGGGTTGTCAAAGACGGTGGACGGGATAAAAATGCGGGTGCGCCGCCGGGTGATCTCCTCCCCGTCCGGCGCTTTCACCTTCACCAGCTGCACCATCCGCGTCCCGGCAGGTGCCGGACTGATAAACCGTGCCTTCACCCAGCCATGCCCTACGCCGCCGGGGTTGGCCGTGGCCCGGATGTACACCCGGGTGCCGGGGCCGGAAGGGCGGTTGCGGCTCATAACATAGCTGTATTCGTCCCAGGTAAAGTGGGTCAGCTCATCCACACCGATAAAGTCGAACGCTTTGCCCTGATAGTTGTACTTGTCCTGTGTGTGGTTCAGGCTGCCGAAATAGATCTTCGCCCCGCTGGGGAAGGTCCAGCAGTGGCTCGAGCCGTTGTACCTCGCTTTGGGAAATACCGGCTTGTAGTACCGCATGGTCTTGTCGATGAGTTCCGAAAGCTGCGGGTAAGTCTTGCGGAGGATGAGCGCCCGGTAGTGTGGGATGTGTACCTGCCGCAGCGCCTCGATGATCAGTGCGTCGCTCTTCCCGCCACCAGCAGCGCCCCCATACAGAGCTTCGTCCTCGGTGCGTGCCATAAAAGCCGCCTGCCTCGGCTGCGGCGACCAGATCACGGGGCGTCCGTGATATGTTTTATGCTCCATCCACCATCACCTCCGGCCCTTTTTCTTTCCGGCCCTCGGCCCCGATCTCCACCAGCGGTGGGGCATCGCCCTCGCTCTGGCTCTGGCTGGGTACCATTGCCGCAGCCTTTTCGGCCACGGTCATCAGCACGGTAGCCATCGCGGCGGCGTTCTTGTCGCTCATCACGCGCTCACCGTACCGCTCGAGCTGAGCGTCCAGCAGTTTTCGCTCTTCGCTGTCCAGCTGCCGGTCGTAGCTGTCCTCGGCAGCGTACAGCACAAGCCCCGTCTCCGTGGCGTCCGCCAGCTCTTCGGCATCACTCTTGAGCAGTGTGCCTACCGCGAAGCAACGTGCGCGGGTGTCCTCGTCCAGTTTCCGATGGAGCCTGGCTCTTACCTGGGCCGCACGCTGGCTCTCGTCCACACGGCTCTGCAAGTAGCTCACCTGCGCCCTCGCCCCGAGGCTGGCCCGGATGGCGATCTCCCGCGCAGCGGCCTGCCGCTCTTTTGCAAAGGCGTCGCCCCGGCTGGCCTCCTCGGCCATCCAGCTGCGGATGGTGCTTTCCGGTACGCCGTACCGCCGGGCTACCGCACAGATGGATCCAGACGACAGCATGGCCATCAGCACCTCGGCCCGCACTTTCGGCGGGTACTTTCGCCCCCGCTGGGAGCCCTTTACCGTGTTTTTGCAATATGCCCGCTTGGCCACCGCTCTGCCTCCCCTCTGTGGTTCTTCTCTCCCAGTCTACCGCCGCCGGAAAAACAAAACTACTGCGGACATTTGAGAGCCAGGCAGAACAAACAGGCCGGGTCTCCCCAGCCTCATCACGCTATGGCAATGCTATAACAGCCCTGCCGCCGCCGCATACACTGCCACGGTGCTCAGCGCCTCCAGCTCCTTGTGGTAGTAGGTCGTCCGCCCGATGTGCAGCTTCGCCACCACTCGCTCCTCCGGCATCCCGTCCAGATACCGCATCTGCAAAAGCCGTTTGCACACCGGGTCTGCGGCCTCGTAGTAGTCCATTGCCAGCGCGATCACACCCGCCCAGCCGCTTTTTCCCTGTCCACAAGCCCGCAGCTCTGCCCGCACCCGTCGTTTCTGCTCCCTGGTCAATCCCTCGCCGCCTTTCTTCCGCGCGCGTTAAAACGCAAAATACCGGTACTTTGTCTGTCAGGTGCGAACTTTCGCACCCTCCCGCTTTACCATCACCACATAGCAGCGCAGCTCGTCTGCGTCCCATCCCTCTTTTTCGTCGCCCGGCGCGTCCGGCTCCGGCACAACGCACCGCACGAACTTCCAGCCCGGGTATCTCTGTTCCCACCAGTAGGCGTTGTCCTTGCACTCGGTGCAGGCCTTGCGCAGCTGCTTGAGGCTCCATCGGGTGTCGTTGGGGGCGCGCTCCACCGGCAGTGTCAGATTCTTCGTCTCGTACCACCGCATCTGTCCGTGCTTTTCGAAGTAGGTGATCAGGTCATCCAGCCTGTTCTGCAGATTCAGCCGGTCGGCGTTGGCTGTGCCAAGGCTCTCCACGCTGCCGTCCGGCCAGCGCATGGCCCACTTGTCCTCCAGCAGCTGCCGGAAGTCGGCGTTCTGCCGCATGGTCAGCCCCGGGCACTCCATCAGCAGGTGGTGGTGGTAGCGCCCGCTCTTTCGCCCGCAGCCGGTCAGGCCCATCACCCGCAGCTCGGCGCCCGGGCCGTACAGCTTTGCGATGGCAGCCTTCACCCGCCGGATGTAGTTGCGCAGATCCCGCTGGGCCTGCTCCATGCTCTCCGGCAAAAAGGTGTCTATGTAGGTCAGGGTCAGATAAAATCCCAGCACGGTAAAGTTTGCGTTGGCTTTCTGTACCCTCCACCGGTGTGAGTGCTGGGCGTTCCGCTTCTTCTGCCGCTCGCTGCTGGGCCTCGTCTTCTTCCTGCGCTTGGCTGCGTGCTCCTCCGGTGTGATGCGGTAGAGGTCCACCTCCATGTACCTCTCTCCGCAGAGTGTTTTCTTCTCCCGGGTATGTCTCTTCTTCATCCTGTACCCTCCTGCTGCCTTGAGCTGGTAGTGTAGTTTTCTTTCCTGTGGCCCATCACCGGCACAGAAATAACGGGTATACTAGCTCCCCAAAGCGCCCGCCCGGACGCTTCATTTGAGAAAGGCTCCCCTCGGTAGGAGAGCTGCGTTCTCGCGCGGCCAAAGGCCGACGGGAACGCTGAGAGGTTTACCTCTATATAAACCGATATGCCTGCCGCCGAGCCTCCTCGGCAGCACCCATCTCGCCTTATATTTTGTCGAAGACGCCCCCGATGGAAAACCATCGGGGGCTTGCCTGTCTGTATTTTTATGGCCTTGCCGGTTTTCCTGCCGCCGCCCAGTAACCGTAGGTCAACTCCGGCCGGCCTTCCTTTCTGGCGATGGCGTTGTAGAGTATCAGGTCGTGGACGTCGTAGTCCAGCGGCGTCGGGTCTTTTATCTTCCGCAGGACGGGCCGCTCCGGCTTCTTTGCGGCGCAGTCTGCCTTTTCACCCTGGGCATTGTTCTGGCCGACCTTCCGCATCTCTTTTCGGCAGGTCATTTTTGCAATGCCGCGCTTTATGCAGCGCCCGCCCTGTTCTTTGTAGGTATAGTAGGCCGCGTTGTCGTTGCTGAAGACGCCCGCCTCCCACAGCTCCCTTGCGGTGCCTTCGCCTATTACGTCTCCGGCTGCATTGTAGCAGGTGTAGACGCTCATCATCCGGCCTTTCTCGCCGCGCTTCACTTCCGGCTGCCGTTCCTCAAAAGTGACTGCGTATTTCCGGTTCCGCCGCTTCTGGTTCTCGTGCTTGGCCCACTCGCTGGTGTGGTAGCCCTTCGGCACGATGCCGCTGGCTTCCAGATCTCCGGCTGTGCCTTTTGCGAGGACTTCCCCGGTCTGGTAGTCCTTCACGGTGTAGAGATTCGCTTTTCCCATGTGTTCTCCTTTAACTGCGCCATCGCAGCCGCAGCCTTTTCTTCCAGCTTCTTTTCGCTCAGCACCCACAGACTGCCTTTTCCGGCCTTTCGCCCCAGCTGCTGCATCACGGCCCGCTTCAAAAACGCCCGCTTCTGCTCCTCGTAGTCTCGTTCGCTCTGCCTGGCCCGGTCTTCGTCCGGCTGATTCTCCACCACGATGTCTTCCTTCAGCGCAGCCTGCGCACACCGGCGCAGATGCTCCATCGCCACATCCAGCCCGTCCGCGTGTCCTTCTTCGTTCACCTGCCGGTAGTTGGCCAGAGTCTCCTCCTTCAGCCGGTTCAGCCGCCCGGCGCCGAAGCCCAGCTCCTCTACGCAGGCTTTGGCGCACAGGGTCCAGACCATGCTGGCCGCCACGTCGCCCGCCATCCGCAGCTGCTCTTCCCGCCGGGTGCGGGGGCTGCGCAGCACCGGCACCCGGAAGTCCGGGTCCACGCTCTCCGGCATCCAGCTGCGCCGCAAAGCAAGGCTCCTGTCCGTCGAGGGCATCCCCCGGTCGTTTACTGTCATGGCCACATCCAGACTCTCCTGCCCCAGCGCCTCCGCCCGGGCCAGCATCTTGTTCAGCCGCGCCGCGCCAATGCCAAAGCTCTGATGCAGCGCGATGAGGATGCACCACCTCGTCATCTCCGCCGTCCCCTCCCGCGTCAGATCCAGCTCTGTCGTGAGACTCATCTTGTTCTTCTTCATGTTCTTTGTACTCCCTGCACTTCTCATCCCGCCCGGTGCAAATAAGGCATTCCGGGCGGGTTATCTCAAAAACATGGATGCATTGCTTTCGGTCCATCACGGCTCCCCGGTCTCCGCCATCAGGCGGGTCAGGTCTCCCAGCATCCCGCTCACGGTCTTGGAGAGGATGTTGATGGCGTCCTCTTGCAAGTCTCCCGGCAAGGCCCGCACCGTAAAGCTGGCTGCCACCATCTCCTGCTTCAGCCGGGTGTTGATCCGGCCCACCTCTGCCCACAGCTTTGCTTCGTCCGGCGTCAGCTTCCGGGTGCCGGGCCGCACGGCCCCCTTGATCAGGGCCGTCAGCTGGTGGAACTCCTCTTCGCTCAGCTCCTTGTCATTGCTCGCTGCTGCGATGGCCCGCGCCCGGTCACTAGGCGTACCGGTGCGCATGATGTGCTCGTATTCTTCCAGTTTCATTCCTGCTCCCCCGTATTCATTCCGTACAGCGCTGCCATAAACTTTGCTTCTTTGCCCTCTACGCCCCGCGTTGCCTTGAGGCCTTCCGTATCCAGCAGCATCACCTTAATGCCCCTCGAAATTTCCTCGGCAAACTGCGGGTTGGACGACATCGGCCCCAGCAGATTCCTCGCCACACCCACAAAGCCCCGGGCAGCGCACGTCAGCACCTCATCCGGCGTTTCTTTTTTTGCCTCAATGGCAAGCATGACCTGCCCCTCTGCTATCTTCTTCATTTCGATCCGTACCATTGCACTCTTCTCCTTTACGCACTATGCCTGTCGTTCTTCTCTTCCGCCGCCCTCTGGCAGCGCTTCAGCTTCCGGCAGTACCGGCGCAGCTGCGCCTTCTCCGCCCGCTCGATTTCGAGCCCCCGGCCATAGCCCCAGCAGACGATGCCGCCGGCGGCCATCAGCACGGTCAGGATGGCCGCGCCCGTCCAGCTGCCCACGGCGTCAAAGGTGATGCTGTCGCCCACCCCCGCCGCGCCGATGAGCAGCGCAGTGCCGGTCAGGTAAAGCACCTGTATCTTCATTTTCATTGCAATTCTCCCTTCTCTGTGGTAAAATCGTTCTGGTGATAGGCCCTTTCAACCTGTCACCCTGAGGCTCGCCGGTGCTGGAACACCGGCGGGCTTTTTGTTTTTCGGGGCCTTCTTGGCGTTCCGCTGGCAGATCTCCACAGCCTCCTGCCGCTGCTCCAGCGCTGCGTTCTTGTCGATGCGCCACAGCTTCGGCCCCTCCTTGTGGGCGGGCAGCTCCCCCCTCTGACACATCCGCCGCACCGTCTTCGGGCAGATGCCCATCAGCTCGCCGTACTGCGCCACAGTCAGATATGCGGGCAGCTGCCTCGCGTCCCAGACTTTTGCCTTCCGCATGGCCAGCCCCTCCTTACAGCCACTCTTTCAGGATGTCCTCAGCCACGTGCTTGCTAAAGCCCATCAGCTTGTCGCCCCGCTGCAGCGCCAGCACGGCAGCGCCCGCAAGGGGCTGCATCCCGTTCCGGGTAACGTCCGCCGGGGCAATGTTGGTGGCCCTCTGGTTTGCGGCCTTGCACTTCAGCCGCCCTTCCTCATCCACCAGCAGTACCAGCCGGTCGGCCTCCTCCCGCGCCCAGGTGGCGTCCAGCGCCGACGGCACGGTCTCCACATATCCGCTCACCAGCTTCTGCAGGGTCTCCAGCTTCATGCAGTCGCCCTCGTCGCACTTGAGCAGAAAGCTCCGGTTCTTCGCCGGAATAACGATAATGTAACGGTTCATTTTTTTACTCCTCCTTATTGGCATATCCGGCCCTCTCGGCCTTCTCCACACTCACATCGTCAAACACACCTTCCAGCACCAGTAGCACCCGGCGCTGTACCGTGGGCCCCAGCCCCGCCCGGCGCATTGCGATCAGGCAGTAGCCCATGCAGGCCGCGTTGCTCCACGGCCCGTTCAGATTCTTCAGCATTTCTTCCATGCTTTTCTCCTTCCGTATCCATTGATAGTGTGAAATTCCAGTGAAATCAAATGCCCTTTGCAGTACACAGCGGTACTTTGTGCCACACAGCGCCTACATCCGATTTTAGCCAGCTTTTGTTTTGCTTTCCGGCATGATATAATCGTTTTAGCGATTCTTTGCAGGGAGATGGCAGGAGTGATACAGGCCCTTTCAGTAATAGCCAGTTGTGTCAACATACTTGTTCAGCTCTGGATTGCTGTATATGGCCATCATACTTCCCGCAGCTTAGAATGCGACAAACTCCTCGTGTCAGAGAAACTCAAAGCTTTTCAAACATTTATCTCCCTGTCGTTCGAACTTTCAGCGCCTCTTTCCGTGGAGAATATCATCGACCTACGTTCAGCTGAGGCGGCAGTTTTACTGCTTTGCTCAGAGGCTACTGCTACACTGGTTAAGCGATATAGTCGTGAGCTTATCCTTGGGTCAGCTTCACCCGAGACTCATAATGCAGTTTTATTTGCTTTTCGCCATGAACTAACCGATATGAAAATACATAAGTAGGAGTAATCCTAACACCCCGAGACCCTGTGCGATTCGTGTCAGCACAGGGTTTTGTGTTACCACTGCGCCAAGTGTCACTAAAAGTCCAATGGTCGCAACCTCAAGCACCAGCACGTCCTCCGGCCTCGTGTCCTTTACTGCATCCAGCAGCAGTTCAAGCACTCTTATCCCCCCATTCGGCCATCTCTTGAGCTGCTTTCTGCACCGTTCCGGCCAGATCAGCGACCATAGCCGATATTTTCCGGTTATAGTCCGGGTCAACCAGCGCCATCCGCCGGGCTTCCATCCAACCCGGCAGCATCTCCCACAGCTCCATGGCGGTCTGCATAGTCTTCCCGTGCAGGTGCAGCCCCAGCTCGTTATAGTCCCTGCCCTCCTCTTCCACAGGAGCGCAGGGCTTTTTGCTTTCGTTGTCCATCTTTTCCTCCTCCCTCACGCACTCTTCGGCGGGTCATCCACGTTCGTCCGGCTGGTGGCCAGCAGCGCTGCCCCTTCGATCATGTACCCCAGTTTTACCTGCACGTCCTCCGGCAGAGTCTTCATTTTGTCCAGCAAGCTACTGGCGTTCATCTCTGCGACTGACATTTTATCAACCTCCTCGTTTGTTATCGCTCTTAGAAAGTTTTCTATCTGAACTTTCCGAGTTTATTTTAGTTTATAATCTTACCTTTGTCAAGTGTTTCTTTGCGTTTCGTGTTGATTTTCTGAACTCGATGTGCTATAGTAGCGTCGAAGGGAGGTGAAAACCATGAACGAGCGAATCAAAGCCGCACGTAAAGCCCTCGGATTGACAATGGAGCAATTCGGTAAGCGTGTAGGTTTGAGCAAATCAGCCATCAGCTTGATTGAGAGTGGCAAAAACGGAACGACCGAGCAGACAGTTGCGTCTATCTGCCGCGAGTTTGGTGTCAATGGAATGTGGCTGCGCACTGGCGAAGGCGAGATGTTCGACCAGAGCACAGAATCTTCTCTTGACCGTCTGGCCGCCGAGTATCATCTGGATGAGCGGAAAAAAGCCATCATCTCCGCTTTCCTCAAGCTCAGCACTGCCGATCAGGAGGCTATCCTTCGCTACGTCGATTCTTTGGCCGCAGAGTTGTCTGTCTCGCCCCCGGCGCTGGACGTCGATGCCGAAGTTGAAGCCTATCGTCAGGAACTTCTTGCGCAGAAAAAAGCGGAGGTCGCTGTCTCTCCCTCCGCTGGTACAGCCGCCAACGCGGGCTGAAATAAGCCAAAAAGGCTCCTGTGCGTCCCTGCACAAGAGCCTTTTACGTTGCCAGTGCAACGAAACAAATTTTATGGCGAATTTTTGGTGATTTTGACACTTCCCATCCCTGCGCCTTTTCCTCTATGATTGTGAAAATATAGTTTTTGAGGAGGAATTGCTCATGCGGCTTACATTATTTGAAATTCTGTTCGGGGCTATCGTTGTTGTTCTGGCCTTTTTGCCGATTATTTTTTTGGTTTATCTCAAACATCATTCTGAAGTTCTAAAGAATTTTGAGCTTCGCCGAAACCGTCAAACTTTTCGTTATAAATTTTTTCTTATTCTTTTGGGTATTTCTATTTCTGCTTTCTACTTTTTAGTTTTCACATTAACTTTCGGAATGCTATATTTCCCAGTATTTCTAGCTTCTCTAGCAGGAACATTGCTTTCCGGATGGGTAATGTATCTTCTATGTAAAAAGTTTGATACTCATTCTTGCTCCACACTCCTAATTTCGGCTATTGTCCTTTTTGTATTCCTCGCAATCGACCTTCTTGCTCCCACTATTATGCTTGGGGGGTCTTTGTTCAATACCAACACTATTTACTCAATTTCTTTTGGATGTTTAACCATTTATGCGTTTTGGTTAAAGTTCCATCCTTTCCCACACACTAGCAGTTCCATAAAGTCTGTAGACTCCACTACTCCTTCCGAATCTGAGTCCTCCGTCCCTGCTTCCGATAGTGATAAAGGTTCTACTTCCACCATTGGCTGCCTTAAAGCTGATGTCTTCAGCGACAGCGAACTGCCTGTGGAATCTATTCCTGTTAATCTCGTTCCAGAATCAGTCGTTACCGTAGGCTCGCCCACTCCTACCGAAAACACCACTACCAAAAAAAGTATTCATGTGCCGAAGAAACTCATTCTCTTTACTAGCTTTGTTTTCATTTTCGCTCTAGGCATCGTTCTCGGCTATCTAACTGGAGGCGGCTATCTTTCTCCTGATTTTGTACCCAATTCTCCTTACATCCAAAAACTTCAAAAGGCCGAAAGTGATGCTTCTTCAAAGGGTTATAAGAAAGGTTATCATGATGGCCGCGATGATGGCTATATTGCAGGGAAAGAATACGGCTACAAAGAAGGTTACCACGAAGGCTATGATGACGGCGCTTCCGATGAGTTAGCTCTTCTATTGGACGACTACTTTGGCTAATCCACAGTTACCAATTTATGTATTGAATCGAGGTGATCATTTATGTCCACCCGTCCCCACCCCGAATCTGCCCGCATCATCCGGGAGGCACGGCAGGCCGCCGGGCTGACGCAGAAGGAATTGGCGGAGAAGCTTGATGTCACCATCGGCACGATCGGCTATTATGAGCGAGGCGCAGGCCAGCCCAAAACAGATAATCTCTTTGCACTCTGTAACATCCTGCACATCAGACCCGCCGACCTCCTGAGCGCCGATACATAACCAAACGCCCCCGCCAGTGTTTCCACCAGCGGGGGCGCAAAGGAAGCATAAAAAATAACCGCTCTGGCTATACCAAAGCGGTTATTTTGTGCTCATTGCAACGCTTACGTCGCATTCTCTTGCATCTCATGCGTAAAAATGGTATAAATCTGTTAATGAAATCTCATTTTCGAGTATTTTTATATTCATTTTGTGCCAGAATGAACACGAGGTGATACGATGCAATACGAATCCCTTTATAAACTTCGCTATAAAGTTCCGCAAGAATACGACGCTATCTATAAGGCTCGGTACTCTCATCATGATACCATCCATCTTGATTTCAAGATCAATGATGACCCCGCTTTCATCTGCCAGAGCGCCGAACTGCTTTATAAAATCATCCATATCCATAAAGCAGATAAAAATATCCGTGCTCTGCGCGGGCAGCTTCCGAAAGTTGCCATCAATCAGTTTACCACCCGCTGTTTAGTAGATGAGATCATCCTCACCAATGACATTGAAGGTGTCAATAGTTCCCGGCGTGAAATCTCCGAGGTCTTGGAAAAGATCAAGGAGAAAAAGAGCGACCGGCGTTTTTACGGCCTCGTCATGAAGTACGCCATGCTGATGAAGCACACCTCCGTCAAACTCGACACCTGTCAGGATGTAAGAGACATCTATAATGACCTTGTGCTGCGGGAAGTTATCGAGGAAAATCCGCACGATGCACCCGACGGTCAGATTTTCCGCAAGAACTCTGTCTCTGTCACAAATGCTGCACAGCAAGAGATCCATCAGGGCCTTTTGCCGGAAAGCGCTATTCAGACAGCAGTGCAGTCCGTTCTGGATTTCATTAAAAACGATTCTGTTGACCTCCTCATACGCACGGCTGCTGCACACTATCTGTTTGGCTATATCCACCCGTTCTATAATGGCAATGGCCGTCTTTCCCGGTTTATCAGTAGCTTCCTTCTCACGCAGGAGCTTGACCCGCTCATTGCCTATCGGTTGTCTTACACGATAAAAGAAAATCTGAAGCAGTATGATGATGCGTTCAAGCTCTGCAACGACCCCCGTAACAAAGGCGACTTGACACCTTTTGTTCTTTGGTTCTTGGAGATTGTCCTCGAAGCCATCTCCAAGTTGAATAATGCTCTGTCCGAACGTGCGCATGATCTCGACTACTATGCCCAGTTGCTGGACCAAAGCGAACATTTCAATACCAAGCAGTCGGGCGAACTTTTTTATTATCTTATCCAGGCAAGTTTGTTCTCTCATGCAGGAATCTCCACAGGTGACCTTCTCGCCTGTACTGAGTTCTCTCGGAGCACACTGAAAAAACGCCTGAAGGACATCGAAAACAGCGGGTTGCTCTTAACTCAGCGCCACGGTCGGGAAAAATGCTATAAACTGGACTTGGCTAAATTCGAGCAGCAAGCATAACCAAACGCCCCCGCCAGTGTTTCCACCAGCGGGGGCGTTTGTGCAAAAAAAGATCCCGGCAGCCTTGTACGAAAAAGCTGCCGGGGTGCGCATAGGGGTGCAATGTCGGTTTCGATCCGCACAATGATCATGTGACTTGCCTGCTGACACATCCAGTATACCATACCTCATGTGCATCGGCAAGCAAGTCGGAAAGGAGTTTTTATGGCCAAAAATAAAAAGCGTGCCGATGGACGGTATTCCTGTCAGGTCTACCTCGGCAAAGGCCCGGACGGAAAACGCAAATACAAGACCTTTTACGGCTCGACCCTCCGTGAGGCCAGGGCCGCTGCAGATGATTTCCGTTCTGCCGTCAGCAAGGGCATGGACCCGGAACAGGCCGAAGCCACCTTAGGCACCCTGTACGATAACCTCATTGCCGCCAAAAAGGCAAAGGGCATCGGCCAGAAAAGCATTGACCGACTGGCGACCAATAAGGCCCACTGGGGCGAGCTGGTGGACGTCCCGGCGTCTGAGCTGCGCGCGGCCGACTTTCAGCGGGTGCTCAATAACTTGGCCGACTGGCACGACGGCAAGCCGCCTCTCTCCCACTTTACCCTCACCAACCTGCGCGGCAGCGCCAAGGCGGCGTACGACCTCGCCATCCCGGAGATCGTGATGTACAACCCTTTGGTCAAGACCATCACCCCCGCCGGGGCTGCGCCGGAGCCGCGCGACCCCCTCACCGAAGAGCAGCAGCGCTGGATCCGCGAGACACCCCACGCTGCCCAGCGAGCCGCCATGCTCCTGCTCTACTCCGGCCTCCGCCGCAGCGAGGCCACCGCCCTCACTTGGGCCGACATCGACCTTGACGATGCCACCATCACGGTCAACAAAGGCTACGACTTCCGCGCCAAGAAAGTCAAGATCACCAAGACGCCTGCCGGCGTCCGCGTCGTCAGCATCCCCAAAGTTCTTGTCGATTATCTTCGCACCCAGCAGGATGGCTGCTTCTATGTACTCCACAACCACAAAGGCCAGCAGATGACCGAGCAGGGCTGGAAGCGTCTGTGGGAAAGCTATATGCGCGACCTGAACGTCAAGTATGGCTACGACGGCCAGCAGAACAAAAATCGCCCGGGCGGCCTGCCCATGCGCATCGACACCTTCACCCCGCACCAGCTCCGCCATACCTTCTGCACTCTGATGTACTTTGCCGGTGTGGACGTCATGACCGCCCGCGACCAGATGGGCCACAAAGACATCTCGGTCACGCTTGGCATCTATACCGCCCTCGACAAAAAATTCAAGAAGAAGAAAATAAATCGTCTGGACACTTACCTCAAAAAGTCCTGTACACAGTCCGGCTGACTTGTTTCTTGCCCTTTTTGACTTGCATCTTGACTTGCATTTCAAAAAAACTTTCCGGGAAATTAGGGCAATTAGCGCCCACATTCCCCTCCAAAGGCTATCTCCCAGCCAAACAAAAATCCCCGAAAAGCTAGGCACGAAGCCACTTTTCGGGGATTTTACTTTGGAGCTACTGATCCGATTCGAACGGACGACCTGCTCATTACGAGTGAGCTGCTCTACCGGCTGAGCCACAGTAGCACATTGCGATCTCTGCAACGTGTGATATTTTACCATAAAAGCCGGGAGCTGTCAAGATTGATTCGCAACTTTGTCCCTCTGTGTTTGATTCGGCTCCTTTGCAAGGACGCGGCTCAGCTCACAGACCACAAAGCAGCAGCCGAGAAACACCATCAGCGCACAGTCGGGCGGGAGGCGGCGCATCGTGGTCACGCGGCCGCACAGGCTGCTGAACGTCTCCTGCGCCCGCTGAGGAAGGAGAAGATAGAATATCAGCAGCGAAAGCGGCAGATGGAGCAGCCGGGCGCGGTAGAGCGGGCGGAGGGTCATCTCGGGCGGGCAGATGGTCCGCACCTGCATCAGAACAGAAAGCCCCTGCACGCTCAGCGCCGCGCAGCACAGCATACTGGCGAACCGGCCGCTTTTCGCAGCCAGGTCACAACCAGAGCAGACCTCCAAAAGCATCGCGCATAAAACGCCTGCACCGGAGGGCAGTGCTTCCCCCGCTCCTGCGGCCAGCATCCGGAAAAACAGGACGAAGCCGCAGAGCTTGAGGTAGGTCTGGGACGCCTGCGCGATGATGCCGTCCAGCCGGAGAGGCTGCGAAGCGGTCGGGACAGCGGGGTGCGCCATTGACCCAAGCGTCCCTCCCAGCCGCGCCAGAAGCGCGGCGGACAGATAGCCTGCCGCCACCTGTGCAAGGAACAGCAGGACGCCCAGCTCTGCACTGCCCAGCATGGACTGTCCGACAGCCAGTATCACAAAGGACGGGCCGGAACAGACACAGGCCGGAAGGAGTGCATCGGCCTCCCGCGCGGTGAGCTGCCCGGAGCGGACGGCCCCGGCGGCGGCACTTGCTGCGGGGGCAAAGCCGCCCAGAGAGCCGATGAGCAGCACCCGCCCAGCCGCTGGAGTGCGGACCCCGATGAGCCTTGCAACTGGGCAGAAGGGCAGCCCCAGCACATCCGCCGCCGGGCATTGGATGAGCAGCGTGGACACGATGAGGAACGGGAACAGCGAAAGCAGCAGCGGGCCGCCGCAGAGCGCCAGCCCCTCCCGCAGGGCCTGTGCGCAGGCATCCGGCGCGGCAAACGGTAGCAGACCCGCGGCCAGCGCCATCAAAAAACACCCCACGCCCCGGATTTTCTCTTTCTGAATCATACGCGCACCCTCCATTTCCATATATATGTGGTAATTGGCAGCGGTTTGCATGGCGGGAGGGAGCAGCGTGGGAAGGAAACGAAAGCAAACGCATCCCCTGCGCGGCTGGTTCCGGCGGATGTTCCGTCAGCCGCCCGGGGACTTCTACGGACGGGCTTCGGTCTACCTGAGCGGCAGAAGGATGGAGATCGAGCAGTTCCGGCGCATCCGCTCCTACGAAGAAGGCAAGCTCTGCCTCGAGCTGGGGCGCGGCACTCTGACGGTCTACGGCGACGATTTGAAGATAGAGACGCTCTCCGCCCGGAGGCTCACCCTGCGGGGGCAGATCTTGCGGACCGATTTTTCAAAGGAATAGGAGCTTTCTACCATGGAATGGATTCAGCTCTGGGCGGGCATCACCTTTGCGGCGCAGAACGGCGATGTCGAAGGTCTGCTGACTGCTGCGGCCGCAGGCGGGCTGCACCTCTTCGACATCGTTCCCCGGCCCGGCGGGTTCTCGGCCCGGTGCGCCGCATGGCATTATCGGAAACTGGCCGCTCTGGCCCGCAGACGGCGGGTACGGCTGCGCATCCAAAAACGGCGGGGTCTTTTCTTTTGCATCCGTCCCCTTCTCCGGCGGCGGGGGCTCTGGGCCGGATGCCTTGTCTTTCTCCCGCTGCTGCTCTGGCTGCAGAGCTTTGTCTGGTTCGTCGAACCGGTGGGCCTGACGCCCGGCCAGCAGGCGCGGGCCGCCGTCGTCCTGTGGGAGGCAGGGCTTTTCCCGGGAAATGCCGTCACACAGGAAAAGCTCACCGCCGGAGAATACGCCCTACTCCAGAGCGGCGAGTTTTCCTGGGCCAGCCTCAACTTTATGAAGGGAAAGCTGGTGGCGGAAGCGGCTGCGGCTAAACCGGTGCCGGACATCGCTGCCGGGACGCTCCACGGCCTCCGGGCCAGGGTGTCCGGCACGGTCGTTCGCACCAACCTCGTCAGCGGGACGATGCTCGTCGTCCCCGGCCAGGCCGTAGAAGCCGGTCAGGGCCTCATCGGGACAGCCCGCGCCGAACGGGACGGAACGCTTATCTTCCAGCCTGCGGCGGGCAGTGTCCGGGCGCAGTTCGAGTGGGAAAACGAGCAAGATACTGCCCTCCTGCTGCCCATCGAACAGCTCACAGGGCAGCAGGCCGTGTATCGGACGCTGTTCTGGGACGGTCATGCTATCGCTCTGCCCTTCCTGCATCCTGCTCCAGGCAAGGCAGAGGCCGAAGCCGTCGTCCGACACTACCAGCCAGAAGTCTCCGGGCTCCCCATTCCTGTTTTTATCGAAGAAGCGACATATTATTACAAAGTCTCCACTGATTTGGAGCGGACCGAAGAGCAGGCTCTGGCTCTTTCCAGACTGCAAAGCAAACAAGCTTTACAGCAAAATTGGCCTGATTTTGAGCTTCTGGCCCGCAAAGAGGACGTCTCTGTCGAAGAAAGCACGCTCCACTACCGGGTCGTCTACACCATCACCGCCGACATCTGCAAATGAAAACGCCGCACAGCTCCGAGCACATCTGCTCCGGCCATGCGGCGATTTATGATTATGGATTTTTGTTACTTTTCTTCCGGGGTCGTCTCGGCCAGAAGCTCGTTCAGGTCGAACTCATACTTCGTGTGACAGAAGTGGCAGACCACCTCACACTTCGGGTCTTCGTCCCGGAGCTTTACCAGCTCTTTGCGGCCAAGGCTGAGGAGCATATCCTTCGTGCGCTCCTCGCTGCAGTCGCACTGATACTTCACCTCGCGGGTATCGAGGACCTGCGGGTCGAAGCCCGCCATTGCCAGCTCCATCATATCCTGCGGGGTCTTCCCTGCCCGGAGCATCTCGGTGACGGAAGGCATGGCGGCGATGTTCTGCTCCAGACGGGTGATCTCGGCATCGGTCGCGCCCGGCAGGAGCTGCAGCAGATAGCCGCCGGCGCAGGCGATGGACAGATCCTTGTCCACCAGAACGCCCAGCGCACACACAGTGGGGATCTGTTCGCTGTAGGCATAGTAGCTGGTGATGTCCTCGGCGATCTCACCGGACACCAGCGGCACCTGTCCCACCGTCGGCTCCTTCTGGAGCTTGTTGTCCCGGATGACGGTCAGAACGCCGTCTTTGCCGACTGCGCCGCCCACGTCCAGATGGCCGTTCTCCTTTGCGGGAAGCTCGACCAGCGGGTGGTCGATGCAGCCTTTGACGTCGCCGTGTGCGTCGGTGCAGGCGATGACGACGCCAGCCGGGCCGCCGCCGGACAGGCGCAGGGTGATGGAGTCGCCATCATCCTTGAGCATCGCGCCCATCAGGGAGACACCGGTGAGCAGACGGCCAAGGGCTGCGCTGCAGGTGGCACTGGTGGTATGCAGCTTTTCTGCCGTGCGGACGATCTCAGTGGAGTCCACGCCACAGAACACGACACCGCCGTTTTCAGAAATGCCGCGGATAAGATTCGACATATTATTGTTCCTCCAGTTGGGTATACTGTTTGACTGCGCAGAAGAAATAGCGCTCGCTCTCGTCGGTCAGAGGGCCAAAGCTCTCGCCGTCGCAGACACTTTCCAGCGCAAAACCATGCTTTTCCAGCGCGGCGCGGATGGTGTCGAGGTCGTAGGTGTACTCGTAGAACTGCTCGTGGAAGTGTTCCCCCGTCTCGCGGTAGTCGATGTCCACGCTGATCTCCACCCTGCGGTCGGCGGCGCTGTAATGGTTGCGCCAGACGCAGGAGGCGTCCTCTTCTTCAAACGTAAAGACGTTTTCACCCAGCACGTTCTGGTGCTTATAGGGCGTGTTCATATCGAACAGGAGCACACCGCCCTTTTCCATAAAGAAACCGGCGTTGGCGATGGCTTTGTCCAGATCCGGGATGTGGTTGAAGGTGTCGAAGGTGGACACCGCACCCCGGATGGTGCCGTAGAGGTCGAGCTTGAGCAGGTCCTGCCGCAAAAGAAGCAGGCCGCCGGAAAGGCCAAGCTGCTCGGCCTTGTCCCGGACGACGCAGAGCATCTCCTCCGACTGGTCGATGCCGATCATATCATAGCCCGCCTGAGTGAGCATCAGGGTCAGCTCCCCCGTCCCGCAGCCCAGATCTGCGAGGATGCCGTCATGGATACCGTGGGCTTCCAGCTCTTTTTTGATGTGGGCATACAGGGCCTCGTAGTCGGCCTCGCCGTTGAACTCATCGTAAAAATAAGCAAATTCGTTGTAAGCCATTGCGTTACTCCGCGTCCTCTGCGTTTGCCTCGTACTCGGCGGCGACGGCTGCGTTCAGCACAGCCTGCAGCTCCGGGATGCCATAGCCGCTCTCACCGCTGGTCAGCACCACCTTCTGGCAGCCGTAGGGCAGGCAGAGCTTTTCGAACTCCTCCTGCGTCTGGGCCAGCTGGCTCTTCTTGAGCTTGTCGGCCTTGGTCAGGGCCACGACGAAGGGAATGTTGTGGTAGTGGAGATAATGCAGCATCTGGATGTCATCGGCGCTGGGGGCGTGACGGCAGTCGATGAGCTGGACCAGCAGGGTGTGGTGGCGCTGAGCCTCGAAGTAGCTGTTGATGAGGTCGTCCCAGCGCTCACGGTCGGCGTTGCTCACCTTGGCATAGCCGTAGCCGGGCAGGTCCACGAAGTAGCAGTCATCCACCGCGTAGAAGTTGATGGTAGCCGTCTTGCCCGGCGTGCTGGACACGCGGGCGAGATTCTTGCGGTTGCAGAGCTTATTGATGAGGCTGGATTTGCCCACGTTAGAGCGGCCGGAGAAGCTCAGCTCCGGGCGGTCGCTCTCGGGCAGCTGGCTGGAAATGCCGTAGCTTGCAATGAAATCCGCTTTGTTATAGTTCATAGCTTCGCTCCTTTCGTCTCAGCAGACCGCGCCCGGCTGCGGCTTTTCAGCCGTCTGCGGCAGGGCTGCAGCCTCGGCGGGCTTTACCTTCCTGGTGCGGGGGTGGCCCGCAGACACCGTCTTGGGCTTGAGGAGGGCTGCGGCGAGGACCTGCGACAGGTTGGACATGGGCAGGAACTCGATGTTCTTCTTGACCTCGTCGTCCACCTCGTACAGATCGGACACGTTGTCCTTCGGGATGAGGACGGTTTTCATCCCCTCGCGGTAAGCGGCCATGCTCTTCTCGCGGAGGCCGCCGATGGGAAGCACATTGCCGTGGAGGGTGATCTCGCCGGTCATGGCCACATCGCCCCGCACCGGGATGCCGGACAGGCAAGAGATGAGGGCCGTGGTCAGGGTGACGCCGGCAGAGGGGCCGTCTTTGGGGACTGCGCCCTCCGGGGCGTGGATGTGCAGGTCGCACTTCTTGAGGCGCTCGGAGTCGATGCCGTACTCTGCGGCATGGACGCGGGCATAGGTGATGGCCAGCTGGGCGCTCTCCTTCATCACGTCGCCCAGAGAACCGGTGACGGTGATCTTGCCGCTGCCGTTGTCGATGACCTGCACTTCGATGGGCAGGGTCTCGCCGCCGATGCTGGTCCATGCCAGACCGTTGGCGATGCCGATGGCGTTGGTGCGGTTGAGGAACTCGGGCTTGACCATGCGGGGTCCCAGCAGCTTTTCGAGGCTGGTGCCGGTGACGGAGACATTCTCCGCCTCGCCGGAAGCGATCTTCCGGGCGCACTTGCGCAGGACGCTGGTGATGGTGCGCTCCAGATTGCGGACGCCGGCCTCGCGGGTGTAGCCGTCGATGATGCCGTAGAGGGCGCTCTGGGAGAAGGTGACCTTGCCGGTCAGGCCGCAGGCATTCAGCTGCTTGGGGACCAGATGCTTCCGGGCGATGTTGTACTTTTCCACCCGGGTGTAGCTGGGCAGCTCGATGACGTCCATGCGGTCGCGCAGCGGGCCGGGGATGGCGCTGAGGTCGTTGGCCGTGGTGATGAAGAGCACGTGGCTCAAATCAAACGGCATATCGATGAAATGGTCGTTGAAGGTGCTGTTCTGCTCGGGGTCGAGGGCTTCCAGCAGAGCGGCCGCCGGGTCGCCCCGGAAGTCGCCTGCCAGCTTGTCGATCTCGTCCAGAAGCATCAGGGGGTTCGAGCTCTTGGCAGAGATCATGGCGTTGATGATCTTGCCGGGCATCGCGCCGATGTAGGTGCGGCGGTGGCCGCGGATCTCGGCCTCATCCCGCACGCCGCCGAGGCTGATGCGGACATACTTGCGGTTCAGGCTTTCGGCAATGGAGCGGGCGATGCTGGTCTTGCCGACACCCGGAGGGCCGACGAGGCAGATGATCTGGCCCTTCACATCGGGGGCCAGCTTGCGGACGGCCAGCACCTCGAGGATGCGGTCCTTGACCTTCTTCAGGCCGTAGTGGTCCCGGTCCAGCACGCGCTGGGCCTTGGCGATGTCCAGATCGTCCTCGGTAAAGGTGTTCCAGGGCAGGTCGAGGCAGGTGTCCAGATAGGTGCGGATGACCGTGCCTTCCTGATTGCTGCTCTGCATTTTGGAGAGGCGGTCCACCTCTTTGAGAAGCTTCTTTTCCCGGTCCTCGTCCAGATGGAGGGCTGTGATCTTCCGGCGGTACTCCTCAGCCTCGGCGGTGGTATCGTCGTCCTCGCCCAGCTCCTCGCTGATCATGTGGAGCTGCTCGTGGAGGTAGTAGTCGCGCTGGTTCTTGTCCATCGCCTCGTCTACCTTCTGGGCGATCTCCTTATCGATCTCGAGCATCCGGCGCTCCCGGTGCATCTTCTCGATGAGCAGATGCAGACGGCCCATCAGGGTGCCTTCGTCCAGAATGGCCTGCTTATCCTCGAAGCGGAACAGGAGGTTGGCCGGGATGTACTCGGACAGGAAGGCGGCGTCGGTGCTGGTGGTGATGGCAAACACCACGTCCTTGCCGATGTGGGGGTTCAGAGCCAGCAGGTCGTCAAAGCTCTTTTTGACGTTGCGGACGAGGACGTCCGCCTCCGGCAGTTCCTCGGGCTTCGCCATCTTGACCGGGGCCGGGCGGACGGTGGCCAGCAGGAAGCTGCCGTCGTCCTCCATCTCGGAGAGTTTGGCGCGGTATTTGCCTTCGACCAGGATGCGGACAAGGTCGTCCGACACCCGCATCACCTGCTTGACCTCGGCCACAACGCCGTAAGTATAGAGGTCGGCGGCCTTGGGGTCCTCGACCTTCATCTCTTTCTGTGCCACGAGGAAGACGTCAGAGTTGTTGCTGACGGCCCACTCCACGGCGGCGATGCTCTTCTCGCGGCCCACCTCGAAGTGGAGCAGATTGTTGGGGAAGACCACCAGCCCGCGCAGGGCGATGGCCGGAAGGTGGAGGACGCTCCGCTCCACCTTGACCGTAACTTTTTCAGACATAGTACAAAACCTCCCAGCCGTCCCTCGGATGCGAGTCATCCATAAGGGCGGCTTTTTTGTAGGGTCATATCAAATCTATCATTTTATTATAGCGAAAAATGTTTGCAGATGCAACTGTTCAGCGCTTTTCCCGGGTGTTGTAGCCCAGTCTGCCCAGTGCGGGCAGGATGGCCCGGAGGGTCAGCGACGTGAGGGCGCCCATGACAAGGCCCAGCACCAGCATCACCGGCGCATAGTACAGCGACATGGCCGAGGACAGGATGAGCCCCGCGCCAAACAGCTGGCCGATGTTGTGGGACAGTGCGCCGCAGACCGACAGGATGAACCATGTGGGCCGGAACGGGAGCTTATAGTAGAGCACCCACATCACCAGCAGGGACAGCAGTCCGCCGCAGAGCGAGAGGAAGCCTGCCGTCCAGCCGGAGACGAGAAAGACGAACAGCGCCTTGAGCAGGTCGAGATAGAGCGCCTGCCGCGCCCCCATGAAGAACAGTGCATACATCACTACGATATTCGCAAGGCCCAGCTTCATGCCCGGCGCAAGGCCCGGGATGACCAGTGTGCCTTCGATGAAGGAAAGAGCCATCGCCAGCGCGAACAGCAGGCCGGAAAGTGCGATCTCGTGTGTTTTCTTTGGGTCATGGTTTCGGTTTGCCATCGGCTCTCCCCCTTTGCTGCATCGGTCATTCTTCGCCGCCGGCGGTCTGCTCGTACTGCTCCTGCTCTTCCACAGCGGCTTCCCATGCGGCGAAAAGCTCGTCCTGATGGAAGCGCAGGTCGCTGAGCTCGTCGCTCTTTTCCCGCAAAAGCTGGGGGTCGTTGTAGACTTCCGGCGAGTTTATCTCGTTTTCCAGCTCCACTTCGCGGGCACCGCAGGCTTCCATCTCGTCCTCGCAGGCTTTGATCTTAGCGCGCAGCTCGGCCCGGCGGCGGCGCTGCTCTTTGCCGTAGCCCGCCTTGGCGGGTTCGCTGCTCTTCTCGGCCACGGGGGCGGGAGCGGCGCGGCCCATCAGGGCGTCATAGCTGGGGTAGATGACCGCCTTGCCGTCCTCGAGGTAGAGGATGGGGCAGGCCAGACTGTTCATCAGGTGGCGGTCATGGGTGACGAGGAGCAGCGTGCCAGTGTAGGCCATCAGCGCCTCGGTCAGGTTCTCGCGGGTGTAGATGTCCAGATGGTTGGTAGGCTCGTCCAGGAACAGAAGGTTCGGGCGTTCCAGCACGATCTCTGCAAAGCGCAGTCGGGCCAGCTCGCCGCCGGACAGGGCCTCGCAGGGCTTGAAGACCGTCTCGCCCCGGAAGCCCAGCTTTGCCAGATGGCTGCGGACTTCCAGCTCGGTCATCCGGGGGTACTTGTTCCAGATGACGTCGATGACGCGGCCCGCGCCGATGCGGTCCTGCTGCTGGGCAAAGATGCTGGGCCGTGCGCCGGTGCCAAGGCGCACCATGCCGCCGGAGGGGCGGCGCTTGCCGTCCAGCACCTGCATCAGGGTGGATTTGCCTGCGCCGTTGGGGCCGGCGATGATGAGCCGCTGGCCGCGGCAGACCGTATAGGTGAAGGGCTCCAGCAGGGTGCGGTCGCCGATCTTAATGGTCAGGTTCTTGAGCAGCACCAGCTCATTCCACGGCTCCACATCGTATTCGAAGCGGAACTTAAGCTGGTTGGTCTCGTCCTGAGGGGCCTCGGTGATCTCCAGCTTTTCCAGCTGCTTGCGGCGGCTCTGGGCCATCTTGGTGGTGGAGGCGCGGACGAGGTTGCGGTCGATGTAGTCTTGTAATTTTTCGGCCAGCGCCACGTCGGCGTCGTGCTGCTTCTGGCGCAGGGCGTCGGCGGCTTCCTTCTGGGGCAGATAGGCCGAGAAGTTGCCCTTGTAGGTGGTCATGGTCTGGAACGAGACTTCCCAGATTTTGGTACAGACGTTGTCGAGGAAATAGCGGTCGTGGCTGACCACCAGAACGGCACCGGAGTAGCCCTTGAGGTAGTTTTCCAGCCACTCCATGGTGGCGAAGTCCAGATGGTTCGTGGGCTCGTCCAGAATGAGGACGTCCGGCTTCTCGAGGAGGAGCTTGGCCAGACGGAGACGGGTCAGCTCACCGCCGGAGAGGACGCCCACGTTCTTGCTCCAGGTATCCTGCGCAAAGCCCATGCCGGACAGCACCTTCTTGATGTTGACGTCCATGTTGTAGCCGTCGGCGGCGTCGATGATGTTCTGCAATTCGTCGTGCTTTTCGAGAAGGGAGGCGTCGTCGGGAGAGGCCGCCATCTTCTTTTCCAAGATCTGCATCTGGGCCATGGCGTCCAGCACAGGGGCGAAGGAAGAGCGCATCTCCCCGTAAATATCCAGCGTGACATCGAGCTTTGCGTTCTGCTCCAGATAGCCCAGCGTCACGCCGTGGGTCACGCTGAACTCGCCGTCATAGTCGGTGTAGACGCCGGTCAGGATTTTGAGCAGGGTCGTCTTGCCTGCGCCGTTCTGGCCCACGATGCCGATGCGGTCTTCTTTTTCCACACTGGCGCTCACGTCGTGCAGGACGACTTTCTCGCCAAAGCTCTTTCCGAGTTTTTCCAAATGAATCAGCATATCGTTCTTCCGTGTTCTTTTCCAGTAGGGTGGATCGAGACATTCCCGCCGTTACAGCTGATGACGGCGGTGCTTGAGGCCGAGGTTCGCCAGCTCTTCCGGCTCCATCACCAGCGGGTAGAGCTCTTCCAGCGAGGCGATCTCGTAGGTGGGGCTCACCTTGCCCGGGTTCTCGGCGTGGCCGGGGTTGAACCAGCAGGTATCGAGGCCCGCGTTCACGCCGCCCTGAATGTCGCTGGTGAGGCTGTCGCCCACCACCAGGACGTGCTCCCGGTTCTCCACGCCCAGAGCGCGGAGGGCGGAGTCGAAGATGCGGCGGCTGGGCTTCTCGCTGTCCAGCTTCTCGGAGATGAAGACGTCCTCAAGGTAGGCCCCGATGCCGGATTCTGCCACCCGGCGGCTCTGCACCTTCTCGAAGCCGTTGGTCACGATGGCCAGCGTCGCCACCTCGGAAAGCTCCCCGAGGACGTCCGGCACATTGGGGGTCATCAGGTCGGGGTGGGAGGAGAGGTGGTCGAGGTAGCAGCGGTTCATCTCCACGCCGTCACCGGCTGCGTTGATGGCCTTGAGGAAGCGGGTGAAGCGCTCCCCCATCAGCTTGTCGCGGCGTATCTGGCCCTTTTCCAGCTGACGCCAGAGCTCCGAGTTGATGTCCCGGTAGGTCTGCACCGTCCCGGCGTCCGGCTCGATGCCGTATTCCACCAGCGTCTCAGCCAGCGCCTTGTTCTCGGCGGCGTCAAAGTCCAGAAGCGTATTGTCTGCATCGAAGAGGATGCAATAATATTTTGCCATGTTTCTTTCCCTTCTCTATCATTTTTCGAGCCGCCTGCCGCCTTGAGCGGGCGCGGCTGCGGTGCGGTTTGAGAACAGCGAGAAGCCAGCCCCGCCCGGCAGAGCTGGCTTCTCGTATTTTTATCATTCCAACGTCATTTCATAGGCTTCGTCGTCGGACTGGTCCGGCAGGTTCCCGCTGCACTTGCAGTGTGGCGTGCAGGCGCACGCTTTTGCGATGCACTTTGCCATCTGCTCCTCCGTCACGCCGTTCTCGACGTTTTCCCAATCCATGTCGTAGTAGTCCACGCTGCCGTCGGTCACATCTTCTGCGCCGGGCAGGCCGAGGACTTGCATTTCTTCACGGAACATCCGCTCGCCTCCTCTCGGCTCAGCCTATGCGGCTTTGCAGAGGAAGGTGCGGGGCGTCATTCTGCCTTGCTTTCGGCTTCCTTGCTGGCGGAGGCTTCCGACTTGCTTTCGGCCTTGGACTCTGCCTTAGACTCAGCTTTGCTCTCAGTCTTGGATTCTGCCTTAGACTCAGCCTTGGACTCGGCTTTGCTTTCGGACTCCGACTCTGCCTTGGAGCTGCCAGACGACGTGCTGGACGATGCCGACGACGAACTGCTGGTGCTGTGGGAAGAGCTGCCCGAACTTGCAGAGGAAGACGAAGAGGATGTACTGCCGGAAGAACCGGCATGGGACGAGGACGAACTGCTGGTGG
>ERZ1034913.258-NODE-258-length-48577-cov-182.369523_pt1 | contig 48577 bp, 77 predicted proteins | sample MGYA00520697_ERZ1034913 | MGnify/ENA primary metagenome ERZ1034913 (study PRJEB33766, sample SAMN09781786) | gut metagenome | biome: gut microbiome | host: Homo sapiens | place: Madagascar | study: EMG produced TPA metagenomics assembly of the PRJNA485056 data...
GTTGCCTGCCGTGGCTGCGCCGCTGTCGCCTGCCGTGGCTGCGCCGAAGTTGCCTGCCGTGGCTGCGCCGAAGTTGCCTGCCGTGGCTGCTTTCGGGTCGGTATGTTCCGTCGTAGTATGCGCTTTGACATACTCAATGTGCGCCTTTACCAAACCGGGAATTCCGATCTCCGCTCCGACGGTAAGCTTTTTGGCGACGCGCTTGCTATCGTCACCACGCTCCTCGCTCACGCCATCCATTTCCACTACACAATACCGGCTACCGTCGCCAGGTGCGTAATAGTTGAACACATCCAGCGGCGCTTCGCATGCGTGACCGCCTCGTTCGCACAATTTCACATTGTCAAATTCCTGCGTTCCGCCGATCTCATACTGCAAACCACGGCACTGCAAATTTTTGTCAAAACCCTTGAAAGCTTTCATTTTTCATTCTCCTTATCGACATCTTCTTGCTAAAATCTCCGTAATGGCATAGCCATATCTGGCGTGGAACATTCGGGCCTTGATAGAGTAGCTTTCAGTCCTTACCCCCTTCACGTCCTCGGTGACGTGGAGCCAATAAACGTTACCGTACCTGTCCGGCGCGGTTTTTCGCTCATAGTCAAAATCCGCCTTGTAGTCCACACCAAGAACCCGCTTCCCATCAGACCCAGTAAACGGCTCCTGCAAGCAGTACGTTTTCTGCAACTGCAAGTTCCGGATCTGACCGGCACGCAGAAGCAAAACCAATTCGTCATACCGCCGCGCTTCTGCCTGAGAATCAAACGTCAGATTGCCGCGCGTGGCCTTTTTCGCCTTGTATTTACTCATGCAGGCCCCTTTCCCAAAATCCTTCGTAGTTGAGGATATAGCGCCGCTCCTTCGTCAGCCTGCGCTGTTTTCCGCAGCGCTGGCAGATACCAGGCTCCCACCGGTCTTTTGACGGGTCAAAGCGCTGTTCCCGCGTGGGCTGAACGATGTTGTTGTCCTTCTCCAACTCGCCGATGCACACGGGGCAAAGGCGCTTGGTATGTATCTGGTTGGCTTGGTCAAATGTCATGGCTACCCTCCAAAATCGACTTGACAAAGCTGAGTTGTTCCTTCGCTTTGCCGCGCCGAATGCTGTCGCCGCGAAACACCAGCGGTGCGCACATCTCCAGCACACGGTCATAGATACGCTGATAGGCCATGTTCTTGGGCTTGCAGATCTCGTCCAGCGTCAGGTTGGTGGTCACGATCAGTGGCTTCTTGGCCTTGTAACGCTCGTCAATGACCATATACACCGTTTCCAGCGCGTAATCGCTGTTCCGCTCCGCGCCAAGATCGTCAATGACCAGCAAGGGATAATAGCGCATTTGGTCAACAATATCCTGCTTGTCATATCCGGCATTCAGAATGCGCGGAAAGCTCGTGATCATGACCGGAATCCCACGGTCGATCAGCTGGTTCGCGATGCAGGCCGCCGCGAAGGTCTTTCCGTTGCCCGTATTGCCCCACAGAAGCAAGCCGCTGTTGCTCTGTGCCATTTCGTCCCATCGGTCGGCGTATCGCTTGCACTTGGCAAGCTCGGCCGTCATGGTAGCACCGCTAAACCGGCATCCAGCAAGGCTCTTGTCTCGGATACCGTCCGCGCGAAGCGTCTCGATACACAGGCGCATTTCCTGATCCTGCCGCGCTTTTTTCTCCGCCTCGTACTTTCTGGCGGCGCAAGCGCACTGGCACTTGACGATCCGCACCTTCCCGGCAATGTCGATACGGCACTGCTTTGGCGTGTCGCAATGGCCGCAATACATCAGGCCGTCCTTCTCGTAATCCAGAACGTCACAGTCCTGCGCAACATTCTGCGCAATACTGTCGATGATGAAATCAGCGTTCATAAGCTGTCCTCCGTGCTGCCGTAGTCATACGAAAAGCCGTGTTGAGCGTTCTTCTGCTCGTCTTTCCATCGGGTTTCCCAGCCCTGAACGGCCCGTTTCCAGTCTTTCATGCGGTTCTTGCCTACCATCCAGCCCTTTTGCGCGTAGAAGCACACAAACCGCTCTGCGTTGATGTGATAGCCCTTTTCCCGGCAATATTGCTCCACGTCAGCAATGGATGGTGGGGTGAAGCGCGTCTCACGCGCGTTACTCTCTTTCGGATTCGGATTGGATTCGGATTGGATTGGATTCAGGCAGCAGCTTGCGGCAGATTGCGGCAACTCGCCGCAGCTTGCGGCAGATTGCGGCGAACATGAATTTTCCGAAGGTTCTGGAAACTTCGGCTTGCAATCTCTGACACGCTGATGCTTGACCCACCCGGGGAACAAAAAGTAGGGCTTCCCGTCCACTTTGTAGAGGGAAACGCAGCCTTTTGCCGCCAATTCTTGGAGCGCAGCATCGATATCTTTGATGGATAGCCTGTCCCGGAACGGGAAAACGTGGCCTTTAATGATGGCAGGGCGGGCATCACCGCGCCCTGCGTCGTCTGCCTGTGTGATCAATCCGACCCATAGCCGAAACTCAAAATCTGAAAGCGACGCGATCTTTTCGCTTGAACATATGCTTTCTTTTATGATCCTGTTCGGCATCGTAACACCGCCTTAGAACGGAAGATCGCTGTCATCGTCCTCGACCTCGTCGAAGTCCTCCGCGTCTACGTTGACCGGCGCTTTCGCCGCCTGATGGCCGCCGTTGTCGCTACGGCTGTCGCCAAAGTACACGTTGTCAGCAATGACCTCCGCATTGCGGCGCTTGTTGCCGTCCTTGTCCTGCCAGTCGCGCATCTGCAACCGGCCCTCTACAATGGCCATGCGGCCCTTCGTGAAGTACTTCGCCGCGAACTCCGCCGTAGAGCGCCACGCGACGCAATCAATAAAGTCTGTCTCCTTCGTGCCGTCTGCGTTCTTAAAATCGCGGTCAACGGCCAGCGTAAAACTGGTGACCGCCGTGCCGCTGTTGGTTCTCCGAAGCTCCGGATCGCGGGTCAACCGGCCCATGATGAAAACTTTGTTCAGCATTTCTTATCCTCCAAGCTGTATTCGGCAAAGCTCACGCTCTCGCCGTATCGGTTCTTGTTCGTCACCGTCCGCTTGCTGATGGCGTGCCCGGCGTGGCGCAAGTCCCATATCCTCGCGCCCAGCCGGTAGCAGCCAAACTCACGGGCGGCGTCCAACTGTGTGATGGGGCCTACCGTTTCCATGTATTCCAGAATTCTGTTGCACTGTGTCATAAGCCCTCCTATAAATAAGATTTCCCGAACTCTCGCCGGAAGTCATCCTCCGTCCATCCCTGTTCCTGCATGGCTTTAAGCTGCCCGTAGCGGCGCAGGCGGCGCATCTGGTCTCCGTTGCGGTGTACCGCACCCCTGCCATTCCGGTGGCACCTGTTGCCGCACAGATAGACCACGAGTCCGTATTTCTCGCTCTTCTTGCGGTACGCGGAACCAAATATGTGATGGTGCTCCAATGGGTCTGATGGGTCATTCCTGCCACACAGGAAGCATCTGCGTTCTGCCATCATCCTCTCCCCTCCGTTCCGTCCGAAACGTATTCCGGGCAATAGTGGATGTCATAAGACAGCAACTCTCCGCGACGTGTATAGCCTTGATATTTGGTGGTCGGCGTAGCGTCCCACCCTTTGACGGGAAGGTGTTCCTTCCTCGCCCAGCTGCACCCGTCAACATAGTTCTTGCACGTCCAGCACGGTTGATCGTGTGTAGGTGCGTCACCCTTGCGCCTGCTTCTGCCTTTTCGCTGGCATCCGCAGTGCGTGACGTATCGCAGCATCCGCGTTGTGGCAATGCGCGTTCCGCCACACTTGCATTTACACTTCCAGGTCAGTTCCCCGCTGGCGTTCCGCCCGGCAAAGGAAACGACCTTCAACATGCCGTGCTTTTCGCCCACATGGTTTGCTTTACGCGACGGAAGATTCTTTGCCCTTTCCTTTATTGGCGTTGTCAGTGCATCATGCAGCGACCATCCGGCAGAAAGCCGTTTGCGCAGCGTGGTAATGCCCATGCCGTAGATGGTGGCCCACTCGGGCAAATACTTCTCTTCGCCCTTGTAGCGGTATTTTCGGCGCGTGCTCACTTTGCCGCACCCCATTCCCGGTCAAGCTGCGAATCCATCAGCCGGATTTGAAGCTTCATGGAATTGATGGCTTCCATCGCGGACTTGTAAAGTACTTCGGCACAATCCCGATTAAACCGTAGCGTAGCGATTTCCGTCTTGCCTTTGCAGATATCAGAAATGATCGTCACCGGCATGCCGTTGTCGCGCTCCAAAAGCATCTGCTTGGCAAGGGCCACGCGGTAGTCTCGTTCGGCTTCCGCGTATTTCTGGCCGCGCCGCTTCAGTTCGGAAATGGCAACGTCCAACATCCGGCTCTTGTCCATGATCTCATTGACCAGATCAGCCATCGGCATTCTCCATCGACGCCCGTGCGGCCTTCATGCAGTCCCAGCAGAGACGGCGGCCGTAAGCCTCCACGGCGTTCTGTGCGATGGTAGCGGCGGAATATTCCGCGCCCTTGAATCGCTTTGCCGTGATCTTCTTGCCGCATCCCTCGCAGGTAATGGTCTTTTTGGCTTCTTCGTCCAGCTGCGCGGAGCTGATTTTGTCCGGGTCTTCGCCGGTTGGAATGGCGAACGTCCGCAGCCACATGTACTTGAAAGCATATGTCATGGCCTTGCCGCTGCCCTTGTCCTGCGTGTCTGCGCCATCGCCACAAGACACCACTTCGATGTAATCAGCCGGATCGTCGATGTTCACAATGCGATATTTCACGTCAACGTGGGTGATGTTGCCGGTTCTGGTGGCGCTCTGCTCGACGGGAAATACCACCAGTTTGTGCTTGAGCATGGCAGACCGCATGATGACCGTCACTTTCTCCTCGGACAGCGCCTTGTAATTGGTCTGCCCAAAAGAGACGTTATCGTCTTTCGCCAGATACTGCACGTCCTGCATAACGGCAGCGATTTTTTCATAGATGTTCGCCATCTTTTACCTCCTCCAACGGGCATCCTCGCCCAACGTATTTGTCCGGCCACGGGATTACCTCCTCCGTCAGCGCACAGCGCTTGGAGGTGGGCCGGTAGAAGCGGCACACGCCGCAGCAGATGTAAGCGTTGCCTTTCTGGTCAACAGGGAAGAACACCGACACCGTGGCCGTGGATTGTATGTATCGGCTCACGCCGCTCTCAAACATGCTTTACCTCCCGATAAACTTTCTTCAAATCCGCCCAGCTGTTGCCATCCAGCACATCGTCCAACCAAGCTTCTTCCGTGTCGCCCAGCTCCTGAGCGCCTTTCTCAAACAGATTGACAATAGCGACCTTCCGGCAGTCTGGGCAGAGAAAATGGTTCTCGTACTTGCTGCCGACGTGCCCGTCATCCCACGTCACATGGGCGCGGCAGATGTCGCACTCAAACATTTCGTCATAATGGGTGTCGCCGCAGCAGGGGCAGACATACGCCCCGTCATTCTTGTCCCAGAAATCCCGGTCATAGACGGGCTGTTCGAACTCCCGCCCCGTCTCATTGCATCGGTACATGTGATCCTCCTATCCGTTCAGCGTCTTTTGTTCCGCGAACTTATAGCACATGTGCGCCGCATAACTGATGGACTTGATCAGATCCAGCTCCTTGTCGCCGCGAATCTGTGACCATGCGTAGACGATCTCCTCCTCGCCGAAAGAAACGCCGAACCGAAGCTTGTCCGGATGAACGAAGAGCGTCAGGTGGTAGCCGGATGCCCCCCCCTGAACGACAGGTGTTTTCTCTTTAGGAAGAAACGCATCGTCCGGCAGATTCCATGTCTTGCGGACAAACGCAAGAACAGTCTCACTCATAGAACCACGTGAAATGGCGTTGTACCAAACGTTACCGGTTCGGCCGATCTGCTTCGCCAGTTCCGTCTGCGTTTCCGGCCTTGACGCCAGCCAATCACGCAGCGCCTGCGTGTCGATTTTTACTTGTGCCATATTATCTCCTCTTTCCGTGGGCAAGCTTTGCGCGTCTTGCCCGGTCTGTTGCTTTCTTGATCCCGGCGTATGCGTCGTTCTGCGTTTGCTTGCACTTCTTGCGCACCTCATATCCGGCGTTACGAGACTTCTCGTATTCCAGATATGGTTTGCAAACAGAAAAACACAGAGCCCGCCGGTCAGGGCAATCCGGTGTACAAGGGCATGGAATCGTTACATGGCGCTCCATCATCACGCTCATTCTTCCACCCCCAACACCTTCAGCAGCTTTTCCTTCTTGCGGAAGGTCCCAAGAGGCAGCGCACCGGTCTCCAGCCGTGCGATGGTTGCCTGACTTACGCCGACGCAGTGGGCAACCGCCTCTTGAGACCAGCCAAGACGCATGCGGGTTTCCTGTAAAAACCGTTGTTCTTCGGCATACCGGCGTTGATTCTCCCGATAGTACCAACTGGCGTATTGGGCAATCGTCGCGGAATTTGCTCTGCGGTACGCGGCGAAGTAAGGCTTGTTGCTCTCGTAATACGCCTTTTGGTAGGCGCGTCTCTCGCCGCTCATCCCGACACCTCCCCCATCAGGTCGAACAGGGAAATGGTCATGTCCTCCCGCTCGAACTCCTGCAGGTAGCCCACGGCGTCCCGGAAATAGCCGTTGTTCAGCTCACAGGCAAGGCCCTTCCGGCCTGCCTTGACCGCTTCCAGCGGCACCGTGCCGATCCCGCCGAAGGGATCATATACAAGGTCGCCGGGGTTGCTGTAGCGGTTGATGCAGCGGTCCACAATGTCCAGCTGAAGGGGGCAGACGTGGAGCTGCTGGCGGCGCTGGCTCTGGGTGGTATTCAGGGTACGCATTCGGTTGATATCGTCCCATACCTCATCCGTCCAGCTCCCCGGCGCCACCACCATGAAGGTGGCGGGCAGTTTTCCATTCTCATCCAGCTCCTTTGCCATGCGGACGTGCTCTGCGTAGTCATACACCGTGCCCCGGCTGTACTTGCGGTAGGCCGCCTGGATCTTGCCGGTGTCCATGGCCATGATCTCCTCTTTCGTCACCAACCGGTCACCGGAGGAGCGCCAGTACCCGTGGGCGTCTATCTGCCACTGGGCGCGGGTGTATTCCTCTTTGGTCTTATGTACCGGCTCGTCGGCGTAGGCTTTGCTCCGGTCGGTGGGCAGCTTCCGGAACAAAAGAATGTACTCCGGACAGCCGACGCCCATCTTGGAGCCATCCTTGCACTGCTCTGTCCAGCCCAGCCGGTACGTCTGGTTGTTCTCCCGCACCACATCCGTGACCACCGTAATCATGCCGAAATAGGCAAAACCGTGCTGCATATAATGTCGGATGCACATGGCGTGGAACGGCTCCATGGTGGGCATTCCCATGCCGGTGGCGTTGCCGAACAGCACCCGATCCTTGACGTGGCAGCAGAACACGCGCCCCGGCTTCAGTACCCGCAGCAGGTTAGGACTGAGATAGTCCATCTGCTCAAAGAACCGGCGGGTATCCTCGTTGTGGCCGAAGTCGTTATAGCTGGGGGTATATTCGTAGTGGTTGGAAAACGGGATGGAGGTCAGGATCATGTCCACGCTGTTTTCGGCCATCCGTGCCGTTTCCTCCACGCAGTCGTTATTCACCAGCGTGTAATTTTTGCCTTTTACTTCCACGCGCTCCACTCCTATGCTTCTGGCCATGCGCTCCGTCTGGGCGGAACCGCTCAGGCCGTATTTCTGCACGATCTCCCGCATCTTGCCTTGCAGGTACTCGTGCTGCTTCCATTTCTCCATCAGCACACGGTAAATGGGGTCTTCCGCCGCCGTGTAAATAATGTCGATCACCACCTGCTCCGCTTGAAGGAAGCGGTAAATGCGGTGTACCGCCTGAATGAAATCGTTAAATTCATAGTCGATACCGACGAAAATCGCCCTGTGGCAATGGCGTTGGAAGTTGCACCCGCTGCCGCTCAGGCTCTTTTTGGTGGCAAACAACCGGCAGCGGCCCTCCGAGAAGTCGATCACCCGCTTCTCCCGTTCGGCATAATCCATGCTGCCGTAGATGTCCACGGTATCCGGCAGGGCCTTACAAATGGCGTGGCGCTCTGCCTCTAGGTCATGCCACAGGATAAAGTGCGCTTCCGGGTCACTGCCCACGATCTCTTTCGCCACGGCCACACGCTCGTCAATGCTCTCCCGCTTCTCCCGTGACGCTTCCGCCAGCGATACCGCCGCGTCGTGCATCAGTTTGAACTGGCCATCCCGGTCAGCGTCCTCGCCGTACCGGCCCCGCACGATATGCGTTCGCACATCCAGTGGCGGCAGCGCATAGCCGGTGTCGTCATAGCCCAGGTCAGAGGGCTTCCCGATAAACAGCGCCCAGCTGGACACCCACAGCCAGAACTCATCTTCCTTGTGGGGGTACAGCGTCAGGTTGTTGGCCTTGGTGCTGTCCCGCTGGAAAAACCGTGTCAGGGCCTGTCCCGTGTCCATGATCTCCAGATACCCGGCGTAGTGGATCAGCTCCTTGTACCGGTTGGGCGATGGGGTAGCCGTGGAAACCAGCTTGTACTTTACGCCCTGAAATTTCGGCAGGAACGTCTGGTAGGTCTTGCTGCCGAACGAGCGCAGCACCGACGCTTCATCCAGCGCCACGGCCGTGAACCGCGTGGGGTCAATGTCCCCGTCCCGCACCCGTTCATAGTTGGTCATTAAGATATCTCCGGCGGCGCTGTCCGCATCCGCCATGCTGGTGATGTACTCCGGTGCCGTGTAATGCAGCAGCTCCACCGCGTCCCGCGTGAACTCCTGCCGCACGCCCAGCGGCAGCACGATCAGGGCTTTTCCGCCCTCACGGCGCACCGCCTGATGGCAAAACTCCAGCTCCTGCACGGTCTTGCCAAGACCGAAGCTCTCAAACAGTGCCCGCCTGCCGCCCCGCAGCGCCCATAAAACAGCATCCCGCTGGTGCGGCTTCAGCGCCGGGTTGATCTCCTCCGGCGGCAGCGTAAAACCCGTTTCGCTGGCCAGCACGATCTTGGAGCGGAGAAATTCAAGATACGTCTCCACCGATCACCGCCGCCCTTCCAGCCGGTCGATCAGGCGCATGAACTGCACCGAGACCGTCAGCGCTCCGATGATAATCATGATGTATGCGATCACGCGCACACCGTCCTTTCTTCGATCCATTTGTCCAGCAGGGTCTTGAAAATCTGGAACGACCGTCGGCCCTGATCGTTGACGATGCAGAAGCCAAACTCGAACTTACCTTGTTCCAGTCCGTTTGCCAGCACCACGTTTCCGATCTTAAAGCCGTGGCCGCGCAAATACTCCGCCGCCTGGTTCAAACTCAATGTTTCGATCATGTCTCTTGCCTTTCTTTCGCCCCTGTGTTACAATAGGGCAAACACAAGGGATTGTGTTTCCATTTGCCCTGTTCGGTCTGCTATGCCGGGCAGGGCGCTTTCTTTAGTAGTTGCACAGCTGCTCGCACAGGTCATGGCACGGGCAGTTCTTGCAATCGCATTCCAGCGGGTTCTTGTGTTCGCACAGCGCGTCAGTCCGGGCCAGAAACTCCCGTTCAAGCGCCTGATATTCGGGGTTGCTGTACTTCATCATTCATTCTCCTTTGTTTCATCATTTCACGCAGAAAACGCGTCCCTGCTCGTTGAACTCGCTTACAAGCTTTTCATAAGCGGCCCGTGCCTGATCTTCTGTTGCGTAATACCCAACCGGAAAATAGCCCTTGAGCAGCACCCACTTTTCTTTGCACTGGTACGTCTTGCCAAGCTCAGGCTGTTCGCCCACGCCGATGGCCTTCTCGGTTTCCGTGTCCTCCAGCACAATGCGCTTCTCGACATTGATCGCATCGAAGTCATTAAGCGGGCAACAGCTCATAAGAACCGGATTGTTAAGATAGTTCACTTCTCCTCCTTCTTCCGTCCCTCCGCCGTACACCGCACAGCGTCCTCAATGTCCGACGCCGTCACGCCGTACAGCCTTGCCAGCGTCTTGTGGTACTTCCTTGCGATGCCGTTCACGCGGTTCTCCCAGTTCGACACGGCGGCGACAGTCACGTTGCATTTCTTCGCAACGTAGCTCTGGCTCAAACCCGCGTTTTCTCGCAGCGCCTTTAATTCCAAGCTCTCAGCCCTCCTTTCTGTGTTCAGAACTTTATCTTGACAAACGCTATACCAACCGCTATTATGTAAGTGTCAGCTAACAAAATATTGGCTATAAGCCCGCAAAACGGAGATTTCCGATGGGGGTTTGGTTTTTTGTTGCCTGCTTCAAGTTCTGTAAGGCTATTATAACTGCGTTTTTCGCAGTTGTCAACGTTATAACTGACAAAATCGCAGTTTTAGCGTATTGCACAAAAAAAGCCGCCTGCTTTAGGCGGAATTGAGGGATTCAATATGTCGGGCAATTTTAAAGTGCCTTTTTTTCTTTCCAAAAGAAACAGTCTGGCCGTTGAATTATTACTGAATGCAAAAAGCGCGGCAAACAGCGCAAACAAGGCAAGAACAATATCAGATTTTATAGAAAGTTACGATTCTGTTCTTGAAAACTTTGAAAAGTTGTCTGCTATGGACGGAAAAGTTACTATCGTAAAAGGTAACTGTTTCGCGGACTATTGCCGGTTAAAAGCAGAATACCAGAAGCACTTGCATGATGCGATAGATCGAAGCGGAGATAGCATTGTCGAAAACAGTAAAGGGCTGTATAAATACGACAAAAATCACACAAGACAATGCGCGTTAAAATTTAACAACGACATTGACTATTACTCTGGAATAATGGACAAAGAAAATTTGGATTTTGCAAAAGCCAAATATAGATTTGTTTGTTATGAATGTCACCTTGAAGAACTTTTACCGCTTAAAAAGAAAACAATTCCGGACGGTTACGACCCTCTTTTTTGTGAGGCCGTTGAGCAATGTTTTGAAGCGGATCAAGCGACTATATCTTTGTTGCAAAGGCGCTTAAAACTCAACTATTCGAGAGCCGCAAAAATAATTGACACTATGGAAGATGCCGGGATAGTTGGGCCATTTATAGGTTCCACGCCGAGAAAATTTTTAATAAGCAAATCGCAGTGGGATCAAATGGAGCTGCCGCCACTTGGTTTTGCGATTCCTGAAAACCGTATAAACGAAACGGAAATTATAGCGCAAGAAAACAATTGGAGAAGGCAACAGCAAGGATTTTCTGTTGTAGACTTTGAGCTGCAAAAAGCCGACTGCATGGATGGACACACTTTTGAGTACTGGTGCGCCGTTCTTTTGAAAAAGAACGGTTTTATAAACGTTGAAGTGACGCAAGGCAGCGGAGATCAGGGCGTTGATGTCCTTGCCCAGAAGGATGGAATAAAATACGCAATACAATGCAAATGCTATTCTTCTGATTTGGGCAATACGCCCGTTCAGGAAGTAAGCGCAGGTAAAACAATATATCGCTGCCATGTCGGAGCGGTTATGACAAATCGGTTTTTTACTTCCGGCGCAACGGTTGCGGCAGACGCAACGGGAACGCTGCTCTGGGATCGAAACACGTTGAAAGAATTTATAGGCAAGGCAAATAAGGAATAATAATATGGCAAAGCGCGATACGGTAAATGTAAACTGTGATAACGTTCTTGCTCTTATACGGGCAAACGAGTGGAGCAACGCGGCGTTTTCAAGAAAGGTCGGGAAATATAGTTCTTGGTTTGGAGAAGTGTTAAGGGGAAACAATCTTCCCTCTCCGCAAGAGGCTGCTCAGATGTGCGTCCTGCTCCAAACCACCCCCGACGAAATTCTTCTCCACCAGGGCGAGACCGAAGAACAGACCGCCAAGTGCCAGAAGGACATTGCCCTTGTCCGCGACCTGCTCGATCAGCAGGACGCAAAAAAAGCGCCCACTGAAATCAGTGAGCGCGAATTTGTACCATCTTATGAAGATTGGGAAAAGCAGGCTGAAAACTGGACGATAGACCAACTGGATAACGCCATCTGGAAGCTGTTCCAGATCAAGAGGAAAAGAGAAGGTAAACATGGCGATTGAATTGACCAAAAGCGCAAAGAAATCTCTGGCGACACTCTACCGTGAGTATTGCCAGAGATTAAACGCGGGTGAAAAGAAAGCGCAGGCTGCGTCTCTTCAGCCTTACAGTGAATTTGTGATGGACAATCGGAAAGAGCTGAAAGACGCGGGATTTATTCGAGTTGACCTTTTGGGTAACATTTATTTGACGGACAAGGCCATTATTTATATGGAAAATAAGACGGCAGACGCCATCAAAGAATGGCTGTCATTCGGCACACAATTTATACCCTAAATTGTTTTCGATGAAATCAAGGAACTGCTTCTCGGTAAACAGGTTCCCGGCGTGGGCTTTTTCAATGCTGAAAGATACGTCGCATCCATCAGCGTAAAATTTGAATTCTTCGCAGCGGATCGGCAGGCCGTTTACAATGACATACGTCTTGTCCCCGTCAGACGCGATCAGGATTTTCGGGTTTGATAGTTCCATCATTTTCAAGCTCCTTCCACAATTTGATCTGTTCCTCTTTTGTCAGCGTTGCCACGGCAGAAAGAAATTTCTCCCGCAGCGCCATGATCATTGTACCACAGTTTTCGTTTTGTCTCAAGTGTACCTGTTCCGTCATGCTTCCTTTCCTCCATCCAAATTCCTGCGTTAGAACAAGCGTTTCATTTGTGTGCTTATTGTAACATAACCTTAACTGTTTTGCAACCGCTAGATGTGGTATAATTTTTGTGAAAGATCACTATCGTCAAGGGAGGCGTTCCGCCCATGTCCCATCATTATAACTGGCCTGTGTAAGCCCTCCGCCGTCTCCGCAACAACGGCGGAGGGCTTTTCCCGACGGGCACCCACCATGCCCGCCTGCAAATCCACCGTAACAAACAGAGAGGGGAAAAGCAAGGCCATTAAGGGAAACGACACGTTTCGACGCAACGACATTTGGAAGCGCTTTTCCCAAAAGGGAGAATTGAATGAAAAAGCTGGAATTGAGAGACGTTTGTAGAAATGCGAAAGACGATTGCGGATATACCGCACAAGATCTGGAAGATATGACGGGAATTCCCGCCTCCACAATAGGGAATTTTTTTGCAACAACATCAAAGGCGCCAAATGTTTATAACGCCGGTGCAATCTGCAAAGCACTTGGTGTTTCGCTGGACAAATATTTTGATATTACACCCGACGTGCCTCCGGAAGATCAAATAAAGCAACTGGAACATGATCACAAAGCAGAGCTGAAAATTGCCCATCTGGAAGGAGGCATGGAGCAGCTTACCAAAACAGTAAACAGTCAAAACAGCAAAGAAAAGCGCCTGCGCGTGTCCCTGTACAGTGTCACTACGCTTGCCGTAATTCTACTTCTGGTGCTTGTCGGATATGTGGTGTTTGATTACAGTGTGCCTAACGCCGGTCTTATCCAGGGCGGCCAGGCCAGCACAGCAGCGTGGATTGTCATTGTTCTGCTTGCGGTCGGCGTTGGCGTAATTGCATCGGCATTTTTGAGCGCCTTGCGATACGGGGAAAAATACCCCCTTAAAAAACAATAAAGAAAAACCGCCCCTTTCGGAGCGGCCTGCAAAACCTACCACCAAAATCTGCTACAAAATCAATGAAAGGAGTTTGCCCAAATAGGGTAACACAAGAACGCAAAAATGTCAACATACTGCAAAAGCTGCAAAAAAGAAATATTAGACGGGTCTTTGTTTTGCCCGTGGTGCGGCAAGAAACAGGCCACAGCGCCCCGCAAGGCGTTGAAACGTCCCAACGGAGCCGGGACTGTTTATAAGCTTTCAGGCCGCCGTACAAGGCCGTGGGTGGCCGCAAAAAACAAGGTCATCGTTGGATACTACGAGAAGAAAACGGACGCTCTTGTGGCCTTAGAAAAGCTTTCCGGCAAGGATTTAAATGAGCGGTACAACATGACGTTCGCGGAAGTCTTTACAGAGTGGAAAGCGGAGCATTACCGCGAGATTGGCGAAAAGGGCATTGAGACTTACGAACGTGCTTATGTGATCTTTCAACCGCTGCACGATAAGAAATTTCGCAGTCTGCGCACCGCCGACTTTCAAGCGGTGATCGACCAGCACATGAGCAAAAGCCACTCTACCGTCAACAAGTACAAGCAGCTTATCACCCAAATGTCCACATGGGCCGTGCGGGAGGAGATTTGCACCACCAACTTTGCCCGGTTTGTGAAGCTTCCGGAAAACGTCAAAAAAGAAAAGGACGTGTTCACTTCCGCCGAAATCAAAAAACTGGAAAAGGACGGCAGCGATACCGCCAAGATCATCCTCATGCTCCTTGCCACCGGTATGCGTATTGGCGAACTGTTCAACTTACCACTGAAAGATTATCACGGTGACTATGTGATCGGCGGCGAAAAAACGAAAGCGGGCAAAAACCGCATTATCCCCATCCGGCCAGAAGGCCAAGAGTATTTTGCATACTTTGCAAAAAAAGCAAACGGCAGTTTACTAATTTCAGGCTATGATGGACAAAAAGTCCCCGCTAATTTCCGCAGGCGGGAATATTACCCCTTGCTGGAAAAGCTCAAAATAGAGAAAAAGACCCCCCATGCCACGCGGCACACTTACGCCACCCGCGCAGTTAAGGAAGGTCTTGCCCCTGAATATCTGCAAAAAATTCTTGGCCATGCCAATTATGCCACCACCGCCGACGTTTACACCCACATTGACGCCGAAACGCTGGTTGGTGTGGTTACTAGCACGTTACTAACAACGCAAAAATAACAGAAAAAGAAAAATCCCCGTAACCCGCATGGTTACGAGGATTTTTTGGTGCCCCGTCGGGGATTCGAACCCCGGACACCCTGCTTAAAAGGCATATCCCGCGCTTAAAAATTGAGCACAAGTTGACATTTTTCAGCAATACACAGCAATATTGCAAACTTTTGCTACAAAAATGTTTCCCTGTTTCTGTGTGTTTTTGTTGGGTAGCTAGCAAATTACTAACAATTTTACCGCCCCAGCTTTGCCATTACGCTGTTGTATACCCGACTATTGGAAATAATCAGTGCATCCATTAGTTCGTCCATCACGCCCCATGCCTTTTCCGGTGACACTTTGGCGACCGCCTGCAAAAACGGGCTGTCCCCATATTCGCCTACCAACTGCACGGCTTCCGGTGCAGGCGCGGCGGAATACATCACTGGCATTTCAGGTAAGCTTACCTTTTTTTGCTGATTTGCAATGGTGTACAGTGCGGCCAGCTTCTCATAGTTGCTCCAACTGGATTCCTCTGTTTCAAGCCTGCTGATCCAAAGCTGCAATTCCTTTTCGTCGATCACGGGGGTTCACCCCCTTACATGGTCTCCATCTGCGTCATGCAGCGCCGCAGGGCCTCACGAACATTGTCATCGTCGGTGTCGCGAATCATGTCCTGTAGCTGGCGGCGCATATGCTCACGGGAATCATCACGGCTGTAGCGGCCCATAGAATCGCGGTGACGGCCACGGTAAGAACTGCCCCGTCCGTAAGTGCCGCGAATATTGGCGTCCCAGTCACCGCCGCGAGAATAGCCGCCGTCGAACATCTCAATCTTGTCAATGTTTTTGATGGAAGAAACGGCCTTGTGGATGATCTCCAAATCACCAGCACCCAGCTCGCCCTTGCGGGCCAATTCGTCCAGTTCCTCGCACAGCATATCCCGGATATCGTTTAATGCTTTCATGCTCATATTATCGCTCCTTTCAAGAGATTCGGTCAACGGCCATGTTGGAGTTGGCAAAGCTGACAGCCTGCGTGCTGGTGTTTTCCATTGCCACAGTCAGGCAGCAGTTGCGCGGTACCTCCACGATGGTGCTGACGTAGATATTGAAGTAGTTTTCCACCGCCGCAGGCGTAACAATAGCTGTCGCGCTGTTCAGCGGTTCACCATTAATCGCCAGAGCTGCGCTGATCGCCTCCACCGTGCCTCCGGTAGGGATAGCGATGTTGCCGCCAAAAGCGACGCGGAATCGGGCTTTACACTGGTTGGTTAACCCCCGCAACGTTACAATTCCAGCGCCAGGACGGTGAACGATGCAAGGCTTGCTATTGACCGCAGTTTCAGTTAGCGGAACATTCTGACTGGCGGCAACAGTCTGAATTGCCACAGAAGTAAATTCTGCCATTTATATCATTCCTTTCTCAAAAAATACAGCGGCGGAGCCAAAGCCCCGCCGCGTTGGTGTCAGTATCAGCACGGGGCTGAACAGTTCGGAAATTCCGAACAGCTGATGCTATGCAGTTTTCAGCAACCGCAGCCGGTTCCGCATCCGCCATAGCTGCTGCCCGACCAAGGATTACAAGTGATGTAAGCTGGGGTGGGGCAAGGGCGCAGCTGGGAGATCAGGTAGTTGTTCTGTGCAGCCTGAGAAGCGGCAAGGCGCAGCTCCTGATTGGCACTTTCCAGATCGCGCATCTTGCTCTGCGTCAGGAAGTCAAGGATAGCTCGGCTATTCTGGTTCTGGTTGTCGATGATGTCACGCGCAGCGGTGTTGACCGTGTTGCGGGTATCGCACGCCTGCGTCGCCATGTCGTACCGCACCTGGGCAATAGCCGCCCGGTTCTCGCAGCAGCACTCCTGGTTTTGCATCTGCATGGCGGTCAGCTGCTGCATCAAAGCGGACTGCTGATTGCAGCGCGCCAGTTCCGCAGCGGAGAAACCACTGGTCACAGCCTGCGTTACACCAGCAAACCCATTCAGCATACCGGTATTCATGGCATAGAAGCCGTCACAGATGCCGTTATTCACCGCGTCCAGCTTGCGCTCGATGTTGGCAAAGTCAGAGGTCAGAACATAACCGTCCATCACGCCGTTGCCGCCGCCACCGAAGCCAAAGCCGTTACCCCAGCCGCCGAACGCAGCGAAAATGAGGAACAGCACGATCCACCACGCGCCATCACCGCCCCAGCCGAAGCCATTACCGTTGCCGGTGTTGGCAGGAGCCACAGGCATAGTCAGCATGGTGCCGTCAGAGGAAAGAGACATAGTATCACTCCTTTTGAAAAAATATTTATATCAAACCGTGGCCACGATTTTGATTACTTGAAAAGCCCCTGAAATTGGTTCGCCATTGACTGTATCTTGTTCAACTGATCTTGTGAGATTCTGCCGCTTTGTAGCATTTTTTCTACTTCCGCTTTTGGGTCGCCTTTAAAGTTCGCTTTAAATTGCTTAAACTGCTGCAAAAGCTGAGGAAAGCCGCTCGTCGGCCCCGGCATCTGTCCGCCGCCTAACGCATTGAAAAACGGATTGTTACTCATCGTCCTCTTCCTCCTCCACCTTGCGTTTCTTCTTTCCCTTCATTTCGCCCACAAGTGCCGCCAGCGCGTCGAACTCTTTACGGGTCACATATTCCGGGGTGGGAGTTTTCTGCGCGTCAGAGACGCTTGCAAGGCGTTCTACAAGGTCATACGTCTTGAGCGTCGGCTTGCCGCTTGCATCGGTCTGTTTTAGGTACACCACGGGAGCCGTGCTGTCCCACAGCGCAATGGCGGAGTTAGGCGCGATCAGCCAGTTTTCCGCCTCTGGCCTACCAGCCACCCACTGCACGCCGCCCTGCGCTACCGGGTTCTGCATGAGCGGCATCTGCGGTATCTGCGGTGGCATAGTCTGCATCTGCTGCTGCCGAAGCTGGGCGAGGTTGTCCTGCATCGGCTGCGGGTAATAAGGGTTGAAATACGAGTTAAATGCCATTGTTACGCCTCACTTTCTTTTTTCCAGTAATACAAAACAATTTCGTTTTCGCTGTTCCAGCTGTCGTAAATCACGCCGTCCTGAACGCACACGACGTGCCCAGATAGCGCAAGGATAAACGTCCCTTCCGGGTGGTCGTCGGCGAACCTACCGACCGTGTAGCAATCCGGGCAAGTGTCCGGCACAATGTACCGCCGGTAGCCTATTCGCCGCAGATATGCACCCCACACTGCGTTGGCCGACGGCATATCCCCTTCCAGATAACCCTGCACCGCCATAGCAAGGTACGTTTCGCCCCACTCTTTCCCTGTGGCTTTTGAGATTGCCCTTACCGTGCAGTCCCCCACATTTTTGCCTCGTGGATTTTTGTTGAAATAGCTATACATATTCCCGCCTGTCATCGAAAAACAGTTCGATGATGTGGACAAACATAGAGAGCCTGGATTCGTCGTTTTCATACAGTCGGCAGATATCCGCCGCCATTTCCTCTGTGTATCCGCACTCGATCAATCGCTCTCTGTTGCTCATGTCCGCACCTCCTTGTTGATAAAATCATAAAACAAAAAAGACCCAACAAAGGGCCTGAAAAAGGTCCCCGTTGGGTCTTTCCTTCACCTGTTGTTAACGGCGTCCGCGATTTTGCGGTAGCCTCTGCGCCTGCATTTCTTGACGTATTCCTGCGACGCGAAAAGCCGGTCGGCTACCTGCTGGCGGGACTTGCCCCGCACGTCGCACTCGATGATGCAGAACGCCTCGTCGCCCGGCAGCTCCAGCCCGGCGATGAAACTCACCGCCCGCTGGGGCGCCATAGACTGTAACTTTGCCCGGATATCACGATGTGTCGGATTCATGCCGATTCCCACGCCGTGAGCTTGCGGAGCTTGCGCGGAGGCGGAGGGCGGCGGATCGTAGCCTCACGCCTCGCTCAGATTTTTTTGAAAAAATTCTGCGATTTATGCTTGACATACCACTGAATCGGTGGTATACTAAACCCGGAAGTTAGATATGGATCGCCGCCACGCGGCAGAGAGGAGAACAACATGAACGAGAACATCAAAGCCATCGCCCCGGTTGATTCCTGGTGGAACGCCCAGCCCTCCAACGACATGCCCATCTACGATATCGACGGTGCTCTATACTGCGCCGACGGCTGGAACGGCGAAGCATACCTGCGCTCCTTCCGGGTGCTGAACCGCCACGACCTCGACACGGAAAACCCGCAGGAAGTCGAGCTGTGGCCCGTCTACCGCTTCCAGGCCGAGGGCCGGGAGTTCGACGAGGAGAACGCCGACCGCGACAGTGAGATCGTCGCGTTCGAAGTCCGCTGACGCAGAAGGGAGAGCAGCATGACTGATTTTCAATTCAACGTCCTCTGGGCCGAGGCCTTAGCCTCCGCCGACCGCGACGCCTTCATTTCCGACGCGGCCCTGTCATCCATCTGGGGCGACGCGCCTGACACTGCGATCCCGGATGACCGTCTCCGGCAGCTCGGCCAGCTATGGGACGCTGCCCACCTGACGGTTAAGGCGATCCGTGCCGCCACCGGCCTGTCCCAGGCCGCCTTTGCCCAGCGCTTCTGCATCCCGCGCCGGACGGTGGAGAACTGGGAATCCGGCACGAACACCTGCCCAGCTTACGTTCGTCTTCTGCTGGCCCAGGCCGTTGGCCTGTACGAGAGAGGCTGACGCTTGTTGATCAACAGCGCACCCATGCGGGTGCGCTGTTGTCGTCTTCTCACACCCTCGTTTTAACGATAAACGCCTCCGGCAGCACCTCGCGTACCTTCTTCAGATACGCTTCCGCGTTGGCCTTAACCTTGAACGCGCCCACCTGCACCCGGTAGATCGTGCCCGAATCGGGCACCGGCTCCGGATCAAGGTAGATCTGCTTGTCCGGCGCGATGTAGGGGATGCCGAAAAACTCGCACACCGCCTGACAGGTCTGCTCCGCGATGGCCTCCATGCTGTCGATCAGCCACTGGGCTTCCTCCGGATTGTCGTGGAAACCGAACTCCGGCAGCACGGCGGGCATGGTGGGTGCCCGCAGCTCGTAGAGGCGCGTGTCCTCGATCAGCCGCTCGGAGGTGCCCGGCGACATGGGTGCAATGCGATCCTGGATCAGCTTGCCGATGCGGCGGCTCTTCTCGCTGGGGTAGCAATGCACCCGCGTACCGGCCACGGAGCCATTGAAGCCGTTGGTGTGCAGCGCGATGTGCAGATCAGCGGGCCAGGCGTTGGACGCCCGCACCCGGTCGTACATGTTGCCGTACTGAGCGTTGATGACTTCGCAGCCGCAGCGCTTCAGGGCCCGTTCCAGATAGTCGGCGCACCGGCCCATCTGTTCCTTCTCGTTGGTGGTCTTGCCGTTCCACAGGGCCTCGCTGGCGTAGACGTTGCTGGCCCGATCTTCCGGGCTGAGAAATACTTTAGGCATTGTCGCTGCCCTCATTGGCCTTGTCCTTGTTGTACTGCGCCGTGGAAATGCCCAGCACGGCGCCTGCGAAGGCCGTCACGGCGTTCAGCGTCAGCACCACATCATCGGGCCGGGGCCAGCCCCAGACGGGAGCCAGCGCGGCATACAGCGTGGCGATGGCGGGCAGCACGATCATCACCACCCACTTGAGGGTATCGTAGATTTTGTCATTCAGCTTCATGTTCTTGTCCTTTCCGGGCTAATTGCCCTGTCCGTTTCTGTGTACTTCCTTTTCCAGATCTTCGATCCGGTGATTGGCTACTTTCTGCCGCTCCTTGACCAGCTCCACGCTCTCCTCCAGCGCGTAGGTACGCTCCACCACCTGATTGTGCTGGTTCACCTTTTTCTCCAGCTGCTCCAGCCGGTAGGCCACCAGCGCGGCGCTCTTGCGGTTGGCAAGATACGCGCCCACCAGCGTCCCCACAAGGCTCAGCAGCGCTATGATGATCTCTGATGACATGTTGCTTCCCTCTCTTACGTGATCTCCTCGTTGACGGTGATGATGCTCTCGCCGGTGATGCCCGCGCAGCAGAGCCGGAAGTAGGCGGCATTGTTCAGCGTCAGGCCGCTGGAGTTTTTCACCGTGAACTGCGTCCAGACATTATTGTCATCCTTCACGCCAGCCAGAGTACCGCCCGCGCCGGTGCCGTTCGTTTGTCCAAGATGAACCTTGTTCGCGTCGTAGAAGGAAATACGCTGGTTGTTGCTGGTGATTCCAGAGGTAACGCCGTACTGCCATGTGACATTCTTCAACCGCACCACGTCGCCAAAACTGACCGGAATGAAGCCTGTCAGATACATACCGGTGTAGCTCTCGGCGGTGCCGGAGCTGTTGAGCCGCTGGCCCACCGCATAGCCTACGTCGTTGTAGACGCTGCCGTCCGTGTCGGTGGCACTGGGCAGCATGTTGGTGTAGCTGGGTGCGCTGGGGTCGATCACGGTATAGTCAAACTCCCTGTCAACTCCGGGGCCGTAGTGGTCAACATAGATCTTCTTGTCGGCCCGATTGATGCTGAACACGCAGAAGGATGTGCCATTGGCCGTCCCCGCCGTCTTGGTGTAGGTGTTGCCGTCGGCGGACGCCCTTTCGCGCCCGTTGGTGATGTTGGGGCAGCAGATGGACAGGAACACCCCGCCCACGGTCTCATTGGCGTAGCGGTGTTCGTGGCCGTGGATGCACCCGATGATCCCCGCCGGTGTGACCGCCGTGAAATCGTAATTCACTGCCACGCCGCCGTGGGTGATGCTGCCGCTCTTCTTGGTGGCGTAGGCTTTCAGGATGGTGGCGGCGTTGGCCGTGTTGCACGGATGCACCGTGCCGCCGGGGGCGGTGTAGGTGCCGGACGTGCCCAGCACCGCGTGGGAGAAGATCAGGATCGACCACTTGGAGGGATCGTCCACGCCGCTGAAATCCAGCGCGTGATCTGACAGCCACTGGAGCTGCACTGGGCTGATGTTTTCCACGTTCAGGTAATCGCATGCAGCGCCCGCGCCCACCTGAGCGCTGCCCCAGCTGCGGCGGTCGTGGGTATCCAGATAGATCACCCGCAGCCGCATACCGGGGAAGTCCGTATAGCCGTAGCAGTCGTTGTTGGGCACTACGCCGCCGCTGGCCAGATTCTTCCGGCTGATGGCCGCGTATACCTGCGTCTGGGTCATGCGGCTGGCGGTGGCCTGATATGGCGCATCGTCGTGGTTTCCCACGACCCAGACAGCTTTTCCGGGGTATTGGGAGCCGATCAGCAGTTGGTAGTCGGCGTTGTCCTGCAATGTGGCCTCCACATCGGTATTCCACGCGCCTGTTGTGTAGTCGCCGCAGTGGGCGACAAAATCCAGTGCGCACCGCTCATTCAGCCGTTTCAGGGCTTGTCCCGCCTGCTTTCCCGCCGCGTTGGCCGTGTCGGTGTATACGCCAAGATGCGCATCGGCCATCACGGCGAACACGATGTTGTCGGTGCCAATGTGGCCCGTCACCTTCTTTGCCAGCGAATCCGCCGCCGTCAGAACGTAGGCGGGCGTACCGTCATCGTCTCCGGTGATCTCCACCGTCTGGGCCGTGCTGCCGTCGTAGGTAACGGTAGTGTCACCAATCTTGATCGTCAGCGCATTCGGATTTTTTAGCGAGGTGGGCACGGTGGGAATATCATCCTTCGTTGCCATCCGCGTATCGCTTGCCTGCACAGCGCCATTGACGATGGCAACCGTCAGTGACTGCGCCGGAAAGTTCATTGCGGTCAGCGCACCCGCACCGGAAAATACCCATGTGTTTGCGCTGGGCAGCGGCAGGAATAGTGGCAGCACCGCCGTATATGTACTGCTCATGGCGCACCGACATTTCAGTTCTTTTCCCGCCGCATACGCAGCAGCAATGTCTGTCATTGCCGTGTTGCAGGTGTATGCGGGGTATGTACCCGTAAGGTCAACGTAATAGACCTCCGCACCCGGCCCTTGTTCACCTTTCGACGGCAGGCCCGTGTCGGTCTCGCCCAGATACCAGTTACCGTTTGTCCCGATGTGAGGCGTGGTGCCATCTGCACCGGGGTCGCCCTTATCGCCCTTGGCGCCGGGATCACCCTTTGGGCCGGTCTCACCCTGCGGGCCTTGGGGACCTGTGTCGCCTTTTGCACCGGTGGCGCCGGTATCGCCCTTCTCACCCTTGAGGGATGCCAGCCAGGCGGCCTTGTCGCCCTCAAAACCTTCTTCCACGGCGATCTCATAGGCGCTTTTCCCGTCAGCGCCCGCGCCGCCCTTACCCGGCACCACATTCCCCTCCACATCCACCACCATTGCCTTGCCCGCATTCTCCGCGCCTTGATTCTTGTCCAACTTCGCGTCCAGCGCCTTGATGGCCTGAGCGTAGCCGTCGGGCGTGGGGTTGCGCTCCTCGCCGCAGTCCGTAGTAGCGGAACGCACTGCCAGCAGCCGCGCGGGCCGCGTGGTGTGGATATCGCCCGCGAACAGGCCCACATGCACCGGCCCCGGCACAGGGATAGCCGGGAGTGCGCAGCTGTCGCCGGTGAACAGCACCCGCTCATAGGTGCCGTCCTTGTAGTTGACCTGCATTGTCCTGTGCTCAAATTGGGCCCATTCCTCGTCCAGCTGCCAGACCACAGTATAATCGCTGTTGTCGCAGACCACATAGTCCGGCCCGGAGACCAGCTCCGGCACCTTGTCCGTGACCTTGATCACGATAGGCTCGATCATGTCGCTCCCTCCATCCAGTTGACGCTGCTGATGATCCACAGCTTGTCGTAGTCGACCAGGCTGACGCTCCTGTGCCAGTTGTCCAACACCAGCAGAAACCGCGCCTGCTCGTATTCCTCCGCGCCGATGACCGTCACGCTGTGGTCGTGGTAGTAGCCCCTGCCGTCCTCCCACAGGTTCAGCACCAGCGGGATGCCCCGGCTCAAGATGTCCTTGACCATGCGCCACGTCCAGCCCACGCCCTTGCCGTAGGCGCTGCGGGCCTTGCCGGGGATGCCCCGGAGTCGGGCAAACTCCCGCATGATAGCCTTGACCACAAGCGGGTTGGTGCCCCGCTTGTCGCCGTTGTAGCCATACTTGAGGGCGATGCCCTCGATATCGCCGTAGTACTGTTTGCCGAAGATGCAGGCAAGCGACGTCAGTGTGCAGTCCAGCCGCTTGCCGTAGTCGTCCTGCAATAGCCCCTCCAGGGGGATCAGCTTGCGCCAGACCTGTTTGCCCCGCCTGGGGTACTCCAGATCCAGCCACGAATAGTCCAGTCTGTGTGCCATCGAGCCCCTCCTTATTCGCTGGCGGTGATCATCCCGCCCGAGTTGAACACCATGTTGCGGCCGCCGTCCAGCTGCGCCACATAGACCGACAGGTTTGAGGTGGGGAGCGTGCTGCACCGGAAGGTCAGCGAGCTGCCCGTGCCGCCGATGCACCGTATGCCCGCCGCGCAGTATCCCTCAAACGACGCCGGAGACGGCGACACCAGGATCGCGCTGTCCAGCGTTATGCCCTGCGCATTAACCGATATCGACTTCATGTTCTCACTCCAGCCTGCCAGAGGGAGCGAGAGGGATCGTGCCTTGATCTTGGCGGCTTTGGCCGCTACGGCTTCGTCCAGCTTGTCAAAATTGGCGTTGAACGCCGTCAGCGACGCGCCCAGGGTGTCGCTCTCTGCGGGCTTCTGCAGGCCCAGATTGGTGGTTGTCGTCATGCCTGCGCCTCCGTATGGCCCAGGATCACCGTCACGCTGTATTCTTTCGTGGCGGAATTATACGCCGCCGACGCGTCCAGCACCGTGTTGTAGCTGCCCTGCACCGGCACGGATACGCTGCCGTCTACGATCTCCAGCACGGAGAACCGCTTCTCCAACGTTCCCAGATTGGGAACCGTGCTATCCTCCGGCGTCAGCCGCTTCGTCATACTGGCGTTCAGCGTGCCTCGGTTCAGGTTCTCGCCGAAAAACACAATGTTGATGGCGTTCTGGGTCTCCATCCCTCTGTCAAATACGATCTGCATCTCTGTCCTCCTAACTGTTGTTGTAGTGTGTGATAGTTGCATTAAGGGCGGATTTCAGACTTCCTGTGCCCTCAAACAGCGCCGCCTTGATCTCGTCTCCCTTGCTCTGGGTAGCGGGCAATGTCCCGTACCCCGTCCGGTTGGATATCGCCGACCGCGCCCCGTTGAACGTCGTCGCCAGAATACTGGCGCCCGACGATACCCCCGTATAGGAATAACTGTCGCCCTCTGCATCCGCCAGTTCCTTGATCTTCGCCAGCAGATTGTTCCACCGCGTGGCCGTCAGGTTGCTGATGGGCTGCCCCGCCTTGATGTTTGCTGCGTCCCATGTAGCATTGTTCCAGTAGAACAGGTCGATAGCCGTTTTCTTTGCTGAGATTTCGGTGTATTTGCGCTCTGTAAAGTAGCTATATGCCACCTCGTCATCGCTGCTGTCAAAAGAACCTGTTGGCGTCGTAGCGGTCGATGACGCGAAGAACTTGACCGTGTACGGTTTTTCAAACCCCGTCTTCTTTGCGATACCCTTCACAGTGATTGTCGAAATCAGATTTACTGTAAGCTTGTGGTAAGCGTTGTCAGTGATATACGATTTGAGGGCTCCATCCACATATACCGACATAGATGAGATACCAGCCCCCATCCGGATATAGGCGTCGTATTCGGTCTTGGTCCAGATGGCATAGATGTTATAGATGGTGGGATTTCCGGAGCTTTGGGAGGTGGCGCTGATTGTGATCGTGTCCGTATAATACTGCGACGCATTAGAGCTGTATCCCCACCCCAGGAACGTATATCCCGCCCGCGTGGGCTTTTCCAACCCGACGAGCGAGTATTCAATCGAAACAGTTGAACTGGACGCCACTCCCGTGTAGTAGTCCGAGCTCCCGTCGGAGAACTTTCCCCCGTTGGCAAAAACGTGCACATTGTAGTAATACGTCTTATATTCTGTGGCCGTCAGCGTCACCGTGCGCGTCCCCGCGCTGCTGGGCGCTGAGATATAGTGGTCGTTGTAAGTGCCGTTGGCGTTAATGACCGTCCACGATGAGCTTCCGGACGATGCCGTCACCGGATAGCTGTACTTGTCCAAATAATCCGCGATAGAAATGTACAGATACCCGTCAGCGCCAACATTTGCTGTAAAATCCTGGTTCGCCAGATTGCTGACCGCCGTAGTATTGACGCCAAAGCCGACCTGCTTGATTCCGTCGCCGAATACCACCTTGACGTTATAGGTGGCGGTGGATTTGGTGGCGTACACCGTCACATTCCGGCTTTTATTGGTTCCGACGGTGTTATCCGTTACCAGGCTCCAATCGTTGCCCGTCTCGCTGCACTTGGCCCGCGCGCCGGAATAGCCGCTCTTGTAAACAATGCCGTCGATCCAGCATCTCGCGCCCTGTGTGATGCCGCTCCAGGTTTGACCCGACGTTGTGCTGATCGTCTGCGGAAACCGATTGTCGTTGCTGACGTGCACAACGAATTTGCTGATGCCGTCTCCGCATCGAAATGTAAGATTAACAGCCATGCTCTATCACCCAAACACAGCCCCGCCGCCGTTGACTAAATCCGCCCACGAAATGGTCTTTCCGCCAGCCGCAATGCCATTAGGGGAGAGTGCTGCGTAAATGCTGTAGTTGCTTCCGCCCATAATCCGCAGCGTGTCAACATACACGCTGTCCAGGGCATGACTCGCGTCGGAAACGGCCCCATACGGCACATAGCCGCCGCCGGTCCCGCTGCCGCCGATGATCTTGCTGGCATACAGCGTGTCGATCATGGCGTTGGTCACCGTCAGGTTGTCGATATTGGCTCCCTGCACATGCAGGTTTGCCGCGTCGATGTAGGATGCGCTCAATGTCCCGGAGATGTTGGCCGTGGAGAGATTGATGGCGTTTGCCGTGATATCCACGGTGTCGGACGAGATTTGCACCCCCTCCTTTTTCAGCACGAAGGACGATCCTCCGGAGCCGCTGGATACCTCCAGCGAGATCTTGTCTACCGTCTGGTCGATCAGGCTCTGTGCCTCCGCGCCGTCGATCTTGCCGCTGATCTGCGTCCGCAGTTCGCTGGCCGTGATCTCCAGCGTGGCCACGTTGCCCTTCACGTCGCCGATTTCGCTGCGGATGCCCTCGATATCCACTTCCAGCTTGTGGTACGCCCGATATGCGGCAAACTCTCGCCGCTTACTTTGCGGCGCGGGCTTCCGTCCCGTCCCGCCGGTGCACTCATAGGTGGCTCTTGCCCAGCCTCCGGCCCATTTCAAGGTCATGCGGAAGATGGGCAGCGTTCGCGTGGTGCCGTCTGAGCCTACCACCTGAATGATGTCGCCCGGCTCGATAGACCAGTCGCACACCGCGTCCACGCTGTTGGGCGTGTAGGCCGGGAAGGTGATGATCTTCTCATACAGGGCCTGTGCCTTCTCCCGGATGTCCGCCTCCGTGGAGCCGTAGTACAGGGGATTGTCCAGCACCTGATACTCGTTGCCGCTGCCGTTTTCCGGCAGCATCACGCCAAGATCGGTGTTGGCCACCATCACATGCAGGGCTTCCACGGCAGGCGTCTCATACTCGGCGGGGGAATCGCCAAAGTGCTGATTGCGCGTCAGCTTGACGTTCTGGGCGGCGAACCATACCAACTCAAGCCGATCATCCCGGCTCATCCGTGCGTAGGCGCACGCTGTCTCCGCGATCCAGCCCAGCACGTCCTTGCCCACAAAGCCGTTCCCCGCCGCAGGAGCCGACGCAATGGATACGTCGCTCCCCGGGAACGTGGTGGTCTTTAATGTCACGCCCACATGGGTGCACAGGCTCTGGAGCAGCTGTCCCCGTGTCAGCGGCCAGGTGAGACCGGCCCACCAGTCATCCACGTCCACGTTGAACTTCTGCATGCCGTCCAGCGCCTCGCAGCTGATATTTGCCACTCGCCGCTGCTCCGGCGTCGAGAAATAGAACGTGCCCAGCGGCACATATTCGTACTTGTCCACGCCGTTGGTCGTAAACTCATACCCCACGCCGTCCTGATAGCTCAGGCCGCGTCCAGACCACTGCTGCAGTTTGTGGGCCATAAACTCGCTGACGCCCTGCTGGCTCAGTCCTGCCCACGTCTGGCTTGCTACCTGCGCCCACGTCCTTGCGGAAACGTTGGCCCAGGTGCCGCCGCCCACCGCTGTCAACGTGCTGCCGTCGATGGTGGCCGCCCATGCGTTCCCGTCTCTGCCTCCTGCGTACAGCGTATCGCCCACCAGCACCAGGCAGTCCGGTGAAAACGTGGGCTGGTCGCCCGTTACGCCGCTCAGATACGGCGCTGTAGCGTTTGCCGTGATGGTCACGGCGTTTGCAGTGCCGTAGTTATACACCACGCCTAAGCTGCCGCCCCATGTGTCCGTGCCGATCAAAGCACCAAGCGAAACCTTGCATTTCCCAAACCCGAAGCCGCTCAACAACCCGTGGTAGTTTAAGACAGACGTTTTCAGCTCTGCCGATACGCATTTCCCGACAGATAGATCCGTTTCCTCATTCAGCGGATAGGTTATCTCAATGTCGCCAACATCAGCTCCCGTCAGAAACGTGTCGGAAAACTGCATCAGCAGGCGTTTGTCTGTGGTCTCGGACACGGCCGACGTATGAAATGCCGTGTTTGCCTGATACAATCGGCCACCTCCTTAGTATTCGATAAATGCGTACCGGATGGGTGAATAGTGAATGACTTTTTTCTCGTTATCGATCCAGTCAATGGAGTATTCCAGATTCGGAATATAGCATCGCGCCGTTTCGTACCCGTCCGTTTCGGTGTTGTATAGCTCAATGGTAACGTCTCGCGCCCGGTTGGACGGGCCTAAACCCGTGATTCGCGTGATCTCCGCAACCTCGGTGTTGGTCAGCGGAATGGTGTTGAACTCCACCTTGTTTGGTATGTGGCTTACTACCTGACGGTGCAAAACGCCCGTTGCGTCTCGTTCGCTATCCAGATCAATCCGCTGGTCAGGGTGTGCAGTGTAAGACTTTTCGGCGATGTATTTCATTGGAAACACTGTCCCGTTTACCTTAACAAGATACCCGTTGTACACCTCGTCACCCCCTTACCGCTTCGTATGCTTCCATGCTCTGGTTGATCCACCGGCCCGCAGAGGACGAAGGTTTACCCAGCGTGAAATCCTTCTGCGCCGTCACCCTTGCGTAGTCCTCGATGGCCCGGATGTTGCCCAGCATACCGGCCTCCACAAACGCCTGCACAATATACCTTGCAAACTCCGGCCCCATTTCTGCAAACGCCTGAACCGCCGCCTGCTGAATGGTGCTCAACGGAGCCTCCACGTTTGTCCCTTTGGTCTGGTCACCCAGAATTGCCAGGAACTTCTTGTTGGCCGGGATCACCGCGCCCTGCGCCAGCGCGGGAACTTCAATGGATCGCAATGCTGGCATGGCCTGCATTTTGTATCCACCGATGCCGCCAGAGCCCAGGTTATTCCGCGTAGCAAACGTGCCCTTGCCACCGCTAAAGAAATTTAAGACATTGCTGAATGCGTTAGTGATCCACTTTACAGCGCTTGTTACCCAGGAAACAACGGCTTTCCACTTGTTAATCAAGCCGCTCAAAAGGCCGCCAATAATGTCCAGTCCTAGCTTTGCCCACCAGTGTTCTGACACAAACTTTTTCACCTTTGTGTTCCACCAGTTTTTAATGCTGTTCCAGCACTCCACCAACTTGTCTTTCAGGAAATTCCAGTTGGGCGCAATAGCCGCCGCCAGACTTGCCGCGCCGATCAGGATCAACCCCAAACCCAGCGGTACGCCAACACCGGTAAACAAAAGCACAATGCCCAACACCAGAAATGCCGCGCCCAACAAGCCCATCACTAGCCCAAGCGGCCCCTGCAAGGCTTCCACAATAAAGTTCCAGTTGGCCGCCACCGTCGTTGCCAGCCCAATGGCTCCCGCGATCAAAAGTCCAATACCCAGCGGAACATTTGCTCCCGTAAAGATCAAAATCGCGCCGATCACCAGCAGCGCCGTGCTGATAACGGCAACCGCCCAGCCAAGCGGCCCTTGCAGCATTTCTTTTATCGCGTCCCAATTCTCCGAAATGGCATCCCAGATGGCGATAGCGCCCAATACCATCAGCGCGATACCAAGCGGGATATTGGCTCCGGAGAACGTTAAAATTGCACCAAGCGCCAACAGCGCCGCTCCGGTAAACAGTTCCAGAATGGCGCTTAACCCATCGTCAATCATGCTGGTAAAGTCCGGCGCGATCCCTCCACTGGTGTCAAGGCCCATGTCACCAAGTCCGCCGCTGCCGGAGGATTTGTTGTCAGAGTAAGAGATCGTGGTCAGCTCGTCGAAATCCGCCAGACTGCCCGACGCTTCCTCCGCTGCCTCTCCCACGTCCTCAATGGCGTTTTTCTGTTTGTTCAGGGCTTTTGCGCCAGCCGCCGATTTCTGGATCGTGGTGCCAAACAGCATGGACACCAGCCTTGCAACCGCTGTCACAATGCGGGTAAGAACATTGATCAGCAGCGTAAACGCTGGTATTACCACCTCCACAATGGGCTGCGCCAGCGTCATCAGCGCACCTTTCAGCCGCGCGATAGCCGCCACCGCCTCGTTGTTGGTCTTGATGGCTTCCCACAGGTAATCCTTCAGTGCCCGCAGTCCCGCTGTGATCAGTGAAAACACCAGAACGCGCTTGGCCAGCGCTTTTACATGCTGTCCAAATTTGTCCATGCGCTTGGAAGCTTCCTCCGCCGCGTCGCTCATGCCGTTTGTTTGGTTTTTGGCCACGGCAATCTGTCCGGAAAGCTCACCGGCCGTTGCTTTCATGCCGTCCAAATTTCTGGTATCGGAAGCAATGGACTCTCCAATTTTGTCGATTCGGTTGTTCAGCGCCTGAAATTGCTTATCAAGGATCTTGACCTCTTTCTCTTGATCCTTGATTTGAGACTTTGTGTAATAAAACGACGTGCCGTTGCGCATATCTTCTAGCTTTTGCTGTGCCGCATCCAGCGCCGCGCCCAACTGCTTAGACTGCTCTACAAGCGGGAGCTGCGCCTGACGCTTTTCGTAGATTTTGCTGTTAAGCTTTTCGATTTTGGCTTCCAGTTTTTTCAGTTCCGCTTGCGCCTGCTTATCGTCGATTTCCGCGCTGAAAACAATAGAGCCGTCAGCTGCCATATGATCACCACGCTTTCGTTAATTTGTGTGGACTTGTTTGTGCAAAAGTGATATAATTTGTGTGCGCACACAAATTATGTTTATGGAGGGGTTACAAAAATGGCAAAACTTGTAAAATGCAAAACCTGCGGCGCTGAAATAGCAAAATCCGCGAAAGTCTGTCCAAAGTGCGGAGCAAAACAGCACGTCGGTGCGTTAAGCGCTTGCTCCATCATCATTGTCATTACGCTTTGTGCCGTTATTGGCATTATGGCAAAGTCTTGCGGCGGCGGTTATACACCGCAGGAAACCAATAATTCCACGGGCGGAGATTCTTCCGCAGCGGAGTTATTGACGATAACCAACAACAACTTTACCGCCCAGGTTGAGAAGTGTTTTTCCGCCGATGCCGTGCAGGGTGCTTTTTACATCACGTTCAACATCAGCAATACCAGCGACAAAGAGTGCATGTATACGCTTGAAGATGTCTACGTTGATGACGAACACTGCAATACCGGCGCGGGACTTCCGGTCACCACAGCCGCAGGAAAGAAGGTGACCGGCTCCTTTATCGTTTTTTGTGATACGCCGCTTTCCGATGTGGAAAAAATAGATTTTTCCCTTGTCGCTTACGACAACAACAGCGCTTCCGCAGTGGAAAAAGGCGAATCCGTCACCATTTACCCGAACAAATAAGTTTTCGGAATAGCCGCCCCATTTCGGGGCGGCTTTTTCACACCCATTCCCGAATCTTGTCGTTCTCCCAATCGGTGTATCTCTGCTTCAGGTCAACAAGATTCCGGTTGTTCCGGTAAAACTCTCTCTCGCTTTTGTCCAAAGCCTTTCCGTTGGCAAGCTTCTGCCGGATGCCTACGATCTGGGCAAACAGACAGTCTCCGATCTCCTGATATGCGCCGATAAACGTCCACCAGTGCAGATAATCCAGAAATCGAACCTCTGTTCCCATTACGCGGTTCACCGGCGCGACGATCACAGGGAAATCCTGCTGCCAGTCCACCAGTTTCTTAGGCTTTTTGCCGGTTTCTTCTTCCTGCCCGCAGTTGATGAACCACATGCATTTTGCAATGGCTTTCTCGTAATCTTCCGCAGGCATGTCCTCAAATCCGGGATAGAAGATATCCAGCACCACCGCCGCCCGCTGCTGGTCATCCAGTTCCACGTCGCCAATGGCTTCCAGAATGTCCAAGATGACCCGGAAATCCGACCGCACCTCGTACTCCTGTCCGTTGATCTCGACGGATGTCGGCAGCGTGTACGTCATCTGTGGTACTTCTTGGTGTACTTGGCAATGCGGGGATCAGCGGCTTTCTTTTCCCGCATCATTGTGGCGTCGATCTCGTCCATGATGGCCAGCATCAAATTTGCCCAAAGGGGCAGGCCGTCCGCCAGTGCGTACACATTCAGCGCGCCAAACAGGCCGCTGCACACGTCAAAGCCAAACACATCGTTGACGATTTCCCGCATTTCGCCGTCCAGTTTCCGGGCCACGTCAAAAAGCTCTCTCTTACCGGCGCTTTTCTCCACTTCGGCCTTATAAGATTCCTGTCGCTTGTCCAGCGTGTCAAACGCATTGAAAAGCTTTTCCACAAACGCACCGTCTGTAGGGTTGAAAGAAACCTCAACGGAATCGTTCAGCTTATAGGTCTCAACGCCGGTTGCGATTTTCAGTTCCTTCATTTGTCGCGCCTCCTTTGGTCAGTTACTCCGAATCCGCCGTGAACGTCACCACACCGGCAGTCACAGAAGCTGTACCGGTGGTGCGGATGCCGCCGTAAGTAACGTCAATGGGCATGCCCACAAAGCCGCCGCCCTCGCCGCCGAGGCTGGAGGGCTTTACCATCGCGCCCTCGTAGCGCTCCGCAAACACAGCCGTCTTTGCGGTGCCTGCGTAGTGGTGGACGATTAGCACGTCCTGATTTGCCAGTGCCGCCGCGTCCTGCTTCTTGACGGCCAACACCCAGATTTTTGTCAGGGCCTTGTCGCCGCTGTCCAGGTCGCAGGGATCAAAGGTCTGCGTTACAATGGGCTTCTTCATGGTGGTGCGGGTGGTGCCAAGGATGTCCTTGCTGGAATCCTCCTGCCAGTCGTACTCCATGCTGGAATCCGTCACGCGGGTGCCAAAGGCCGACCATTCCGGCGAAGTGCTGGTGCCGGTGTTCAGATACGCAATCAGAAGCTCACGGTCAATGGTCTGGCCCGCTGTCGTGTTAAAAATGTTATCAGGCATTTGTTATCACCTCGTAAGTCATTTTCATGAGGATCTGATGATCCTCGTCGCCGTTGTCGTATGCGCCGAACAATGCAGAGCGCGTCGTGGCCTCCACACGGATCACCCGCGCATCGTCTCCGATGTCCGGCCCGCCGTTTGCCGCCCAGTCCGCCAGGCTGTCCAGCAGTTCGTCGGCTTTCAGGCGTTTGTCGTTGCTGTTGCCCGGTTTCAACCGGTAGATCACCTTGAACTGGTATTCCGCCTGGTGTCCGCCCAGGATGTAGCGCCGCGTGATGTACGTCCCCTGGATTGTAGAGAGCGCCATTGCGCCCTCGCCGTCGGCAGGCAGGAATTCGTACCGGATCACATCCACCGGTTTGTCCGGCCAGGTGTTCAGCCATACCAGCATAGCGCGGGAGATTTTGTCCTCTTCCGCTGCTGAAACCAGCTTTTTGGGTTTGTCATTTGCCATACTTTGCCACCGCCTTTTGCGCCACGCGCACCCATTTTTCAAGGTTCTGCGCCTTGGATGCCTCGCACCAATGAGATTGTGCGTTCTGGTGCATAGCCTGTGAAAATACCAGATTTCGGTCTGTCAGCACCTTCGTTGCGCCCTTCTTGGCCCACGGACTCCCTGTGTCGGGGTCGACCATCAACTTGCCGTAGTAGAGATATCTGGCGTAAGGCCCCGGATACACCACCGTGTTCCCGACAGCCCTTGTTCTGGCCGTCAACGAACCAGTCAGCGCCGGAACATATGGAACCGTGTCGGCTTCCACCTGAATGGCAAGAACGTGTTCGGCCTTGTCGCAGGCAAGCGCCAGCTGCCGCCGCACCTCGTCCATGCCCTCGGTGTGTACGCTGAATTTCAGCCCCATCACTTACCTCCCACGGCCCAGTGCTTCAGGTCTCCGTAGTCCTTCATGTCCACCTTTGTCACCTCGTAACAGTCATCGTGCGCTCTTGCCACAGTCTCGTTGTCTGTCACAAACCGGCCCTTGACAAAAAAGCTCTCGCCGCCGTTTCCGTTGGTGGAAAGTGTCCACAGTCCGGACTTTTCATCCACGTTCCAAAAGTCCTGCGGCCCTGCATACCGTTTCTTTTTGCCAGTCGTTGCATCTTTTGCAACAACTGAAAACGGAATATACAGGTTTACCGCGTCAGCTCCTTCCAGTCCGCTGGCTCTGACGTTGGCCGCTTTGGACGCGGACAGAAGCACACCATCAAGCACCGTCACATAGAGCTTTGTCACGTCCTGCATGGTGCCGGTGTCCACCTCGCGGGTCACGTTGTACAGCGTTACCGTGTGGGGGAACATGAACATGATCCGTACCCCCTTGCTTTCAGAAATCCGTAAGGTGCCAGATACATGGCCGCGATCTCCCGCTTTCTGGCCTCAAGCAGTTGCATGTCTGCGGCAGACACCGCTTTCGTGCCGTAACTCTTTGACCAGTCGCCCACGGATTCGCTTGCCACAGGTTTTTCAGCGTTAAAAGCCACGCTGTTCAGCCGTTCGCCGTCCTGCATCACCTCGCAGAGCGCACACACCGCGTTTTGCACGGCGGTCATGGCGTCGCCGGTGACGTTTCTGGCGCGGTTCATGGTCACATAGTCCACATAGGCCGATGCCCTACCAGCCAGAGCCGGAAAAACGTCCTCGTCAATGGCCGTGCCGTAGAATTCGGTAGCGTAATATTCAAAATCTGCGTATGCCATGCTTCCGCCTCCTTTATATCGTTTCCTCCCCACCCGTCAGGTTTCCCATTGGGGCGGGGAGAAGGCGCGCTTACTTGCTGGTGTCGGCTGCGATAAACAGGCCGTTGGGATTGGGCACAACGGGAATAAACACACCGCTGGCCTTTGTCCACACCGCCACGGGGTCGGGAGTGGCCCACTGGGTGATGGTGATAAACTGGTTGGCGCTCTTCTCGTTGTACTGGCCGTAGTCGGCTTCCTCGGGGGTCACGCCCCACAGGCCAATGCCGAAGGAGGAAGAGGTGCCGTTGCACAGGAACGCCATCTTGTCCTCGGGGAAAAAGCGCTTGGTGGCCTCGTTGCCGCTGGCGGTCTGGGTCTTGTAGCGCAGATCGTTGGTGGTGATCACGCCAAAGCCAAACAGCTCTGCAAACAGAGAGCGGATTCTCTCAGCGGGAACATAAGTGCCAGCACCCACGGTGCCGTAGATCAGCGTCTGAATGCCCTTGTTGGCAGCCAGCTTTCGCAGAATCTTGGTGGAGGTCACGATCTCTGTCAGTGCGTTGCCGGACTCAGCGGCAGCGTCAGCCACGGCCATGATCTGGCCGATGATATCGGCATCGGGTCCAAAATCGATCTTGAAGCCGGTGTTCTTGGTGGGAACGCCGTAGTCCACCTTGAGATTCAGGTTGTTTTCGTTGATGGTCATCTTGCCGGTGGCCAGCACTTCCATCTTGGCGACCTCAGTGCGGGTCTTGACGGCCTCGGCCATCTGGCGCATATCGTCAAAGACATAGCGGATGATCTCGTTTTCATCGCTCACGCCGTTCTCGATCATCAGCCGCACGCGCTCGGTCTGGTTGATCTTGCGCTTGATCAGCAGCTTCTCCACCTCGGTCTTTTCAAACACGGGACGGCTGCCAATCTCGGCTTCGGTGTCAAAGGCGTGTACGGTGGCCATCACGGGGATATTGGCACCATCAGCCAGACGCAGATACTCCGCCTTGAGATTGGCGGTCTTCTGGTCGGGGAAAATGCGGTCGCCGATGTAAGCGGGCCGCGCAACAGACAGATTCTGTGCAAACTCCAGGCGCTCGGCGCTGGAGATCATGTTCAGGATATCAGGCATAGTTTCTTACCTCCTTACTTAGCCGTTGGTCGTCCACACGGGGTACAGGGTCACATCGCCGGTGATCTCCACCTCGGTCACAGCGGCGCCGCCCTTGCTGGTGCTCCAGCCGGTCTGCTTGTTGCTGGCCTTAGTCAGCGGGTAGCTGGTGGAAACCTGGGCCATAGAGCCCTCAAAGTAGCTGTTGCCATCCACAGGGGGCGTACCAGAGCCGTCGTTCTTGTCGTAGGTCACGGTGTAGCCGCGAGTAATGGCGGGGGTGTCGACGAACACGATGCCCTTACCGGCCAGTGCGGTCTTGGCGGCGGTCTGGAGATTCAGTTTCTCCGCCAGCACGCGGCCAGCTACCAGCACGGAACCGGGCATATTGCCGCTGGTCACGTCCACGGTCTCAAACACGATGCCAACAGCGTTAGCGTCGTTGGAAGGGTAAGGGGTGCCGGGTGCGACGATCTTATAAATGCCGTCTTGCACGCCCATAGAGGCGGGAATCTCGCGGGTCTTTAGCACCAGGCCGACTTCGCTTTCTAGGAAATTGGGCCGCTTGGTGCATGCGGTATTGGTCACAAAAGACATGGATCAAATCACTCCTTCGTAGTCTGCGCATACTGCGCGTTGAATTGTTTTGCGTACATTGCGCCCAGGCCCTCCGCTTTCGGTGCGCCGCCGGTACCGACGGGCTTTGCAAACGTAGGCGCGGGCTTGCCGGTCTGAAACGCGCTGGGGTCTGCGTCCATCTGAGCCTTATGCCACTCGTCAAATCCCTCGAAAACGCCGTTTTCCAGTTTCAGGCCCTTGCTTTTCAGGTCTGCGACATAGGCTCGTTCCGCAGCTTTGGAGCTGAACTTGATGCCCTTGTCGTTGATGACCTTGGTGATCGCGTCGGAATAGTCCCTGTCGGCGATCTGAGCCTTATACTCGGCGGTTTCCTTGGTGTACTTGCCTTGCAGCTCCTCCAGCTGCTTGCGGATGCCATCCGCGTCGCCGCTTGATTTCTTCAACTCTTCGATGTCCTTGTCGCGGTCAGCAAGACTTTTTTGCGCCGCCGCCAAGTCCTCTTTGGCCTGATCCGCTTTCTGCTTCTCGCGGCCAATGTCCCGGCTGTTTTCGTCGAGGATTTTGTCCACAACTTCCTTTTCCAGCCCCAGACCTTCCAAAAAATCGCGTTTCATGTCTGCTCCTTTACCACTTCGCTTTTTTCGCGTGGGTCGCCTCCACTGTGGCCCCGTAGTTTTGCGACGTCGGGCCGGTCAAAAATTTTGAAAAAAAGAAAGAGGGGCTAACCAACTACAAACTGTAGTCAGTTAGCCCCTCTCGGCTCTTCTCACCCACCGCTTAGAGCGAGGTCGATATTTGTTTGATTTATTATACCATACTACACGACCGGTGGCAAGCGCTTATTGCTTCGTTTTGCCTTTGTTTACGTCCACATTCTCGCGCCGGATATGTATCACCCTTACCCCGTCTTTGGTGGGGATCAGCTCCACCCGGTCTCCTTTTTTCAAAACGCTGTTGATAGCCTGCAAGATTTCACTGTTTGCGCTCAACACCGCGTTTTCGCTCATGCAAGCACCTCAATGTTTTCAATATTGTCCGGATAAAAAATTCTGATCTCGCCGCTATCTGCTTCCACCGTCATGTTATCAAACTCGTCATCGGATTCCAAAGCGTCTAAAACCGCAATCACCTTACCAGTAAACGATTCGCCGGAAGATGTCACAAGCCTTACACGCGGAAGCTGGTTTGCATAATCCCAAATATTTACCATTTATTTGTCCTCCTTTGGGCTTGTTGGAACAACGTGAGTGCCCTTTTTCGAGTAATAAATACCTCCGCGCTTTGTGTTGTGATAAGCGTTGTCTTTATAATATCGGCCTATCACACGATCTGCGTTGGTATACTCAATGATTTTAACCGCTCCGCTTTTCTGCGTTTGCACCACAACCGTTCCGGTTCCCACATTGCTGTCCACAAATTTCTGCGCTTCTTGCATCGTAATTGTCATAATGCTTTGCGGAGTCTGTCCATTCGCAAGTCTTTGCGCCTTATACCGTTCAAACTCCACCGTTCCCTCAATGTGGCTGGCTTGCACCTGCGGCCGGATTGCTGTGGATATATCGCCGTTGGCGATCTTCTCTTTCAGTATAGCGATATTCTTCTCGTTTTGCAACGCTACCTGTGCGGCTTCTGCTTGCCGCTGCGCCTTTAGCGCTTGAGCGGCGGCAGTGCTTTTTGTATCGCTATACAAAACCTTCAACCGCTCCGATTGCTCCGGCAGCCCTGCCGCCTTGCTGAACTCCTTGTATTTGGCGTTCAGGCGGCGCAGCTTGATGTTGGCGGAGGTCTCATCATCTTTCAGCCCAGCGGCCTTATAAGCGTCTCTAAGCCGCTTCTGCTTGCGTATCTGTCGCTCTATGCTGCGCTGCATCTGTGTGGCTGTGTACCCGTCGTATTCCTTGCCGTCGAACACAAACTTGCGGTTTTCGCTTTTCATGGTGTCAAGATCGGCCTGTGAATAGGTCGGCTCACTGACACCCTCCACAAACGGGTAGAAGGTATGCCGACAGTTCCAACCGCCCAGGCCAGCGCCCAGACCGTAGCCCGTGGTGGCAACAAAGTCCTTGTACTCGCCCTTCGAATCTCCGGGCTTCTCAGCCCACCGATACACGCCGCCTTGCCAACTCTCATGGTTTTCCAGCCCGTTTCCCGTGTTTCGTGCCCCAATATGGGCGCTTACTTCCACAAGGTCGGTTTCCAAATAGTCGGCGGATTGCTCCGCATACTTCTGGTTAAGAGCGTTCACTCCCTTCATTACGGCTCGTCTTGCCGCCACGTCTACCTGATCTCGATGTCCACTCTCGTAATCCACCGTTTTCAACCCGCTGTCTGCCAGCTGCTTCACGGCATTGGATATCGCCTGATTGTAGGATATTGCGCCGCTCTGTATCTGCATAAGGGCGGAATCGCAGCACCATTGGTACGCTTTGGCAGGCGACATCATCGTCCGGCCACTGTCTACCAGAAAGCCCATGCTGCGGGTAATGTTCCGGCACTCCTGCTTTGTCTGCGCGTAGATCGCCGCAATAGCCGCCGCATCTACCAGCACATCAGGCTGCGTCACATCCGCAAGCGTGATAAGCTCGGTGTAATACGCCTGATTTCGCGCCACCACATCGTCCAGCAGCTTCTTGAGCTTCTGTTCGCTGATTCCCGTGGTTTTGCGTATGGCTTTCTCGATATCCTTTAGGTCAATGCCATGCGCCCGTAGCGCCTTGATGTCCTGCACCGTGACCTCATTCAACTCGTCCGCAGCTTTGAGCCGGGCGCATATCTCCATCAGCAAGGTATCTTCCAACCCGCGATAAAGTTCCGCCAATTCCTCCGGCAGCGCATCAAGCAGTTCGGGTGTGAAATCGTACTTTCTCATTCAATCTCGCTTTGAGCTTCAGTCACAACGTCCTGCATCTTCGGCAGCGCCGCCTTTGCGGTCGCCTCATCCTCGTTGAAATATTTTGCTCTAAACTCCCAGTCATTCATGATCCCGGCGTTCAGCAGCTGCAAATCGCGGGCAAACTCGTTGCCCTTGGTTTCCTGATCGTCAAGGATGCTGTCACCCCAATCGTAAGTAACCTCATACTCGCCATCCGCAGCCAGACCGTAGAGCGTGGCATACACATCCATTGCGTAAATCAACGCATCAAACGTGTGTTCAAGCGCCGTCTGGATGCTGCTAATCAGCACATACTTTCGCTGCTTGCCGCTTCTGATCTCTGTTGCAGTCTTTTCTACCGTCTGGGGGTCAGAAATGTCACCGTAAGACAAGCCGACGTTAAACTCAATACGCCGAAGAACGTCCTGAAAGCCCTTGTAAACCGCATCGTTTCGCAATTCAGGGTTAAGGAACTGGTAGAAGTCACCGTCAGCCGTAAAAGCGCCAATCTCAAACAGCCGCTTGTCAAACATGTTGGCCGTGCTTGTGTTGCCGTCCATCAACACCTTGCGCTCACCAGACTTAAACTCCCACCACAGACGCTCCCACTGTTCATCGGCCTGTTTGATCAGCTCCACCGTCGCCGCATCGCCGTAGATGGACATGCCGCACAGGCTGTTTGTGTCTGCTGTGTTGGCAATGGGCGGTTTGAAATAGGCGAACAACGGCCCGTCCATGTTCTGGATGGTCACTTCCTCCTGAATGTCCGCCCATTCCGGCACCACTTCCAGCGGCGCAGGCGCACCCACGGAGCCGGTGGAATCACTATAATACGCCTTGTTCTTGATGGTGTAAACAGTATCGGTCAGATCGTGGGATTCCAGACGCACATAATACTTGCCATTGACCTTCACCGGCTTGTCGCGGAACACGCCGCCGATGCATCGCCCGGTCGGGTCAAACTTCGTCGGCTGAAAACCCGCCGCGCCGGTCATGTCCACCAGGAGCTTGTCGCCGTAGATGTAAGGCTTCAAGGCCACGCCACCCAGCGCAAGTCCCAGCTCCAGCGCATTGCCAAAGCGCTCCTTTGCCAGCTTAAAACTATCGTTTAAGTAGTCCGCCCGCCGGCTGCCCGTGATGTTGGCCGTGAACTCCACCAGCGTTGGCCGCGTCACCTCTCGGCAAATGGCGGCAGGCAGTCCCACCGCTTTCACATTGCAGTCCTGCCAGGGCGGCGTATTGACCAGCATTGCATACCATAGCGCGATCTGCTGCTCCATCGTCATGCTGACAGCCGGAGATGCACCAAATTCCCGCTCGGCCACAGCCCGCGGGAACAGTGCGCGCCTTACTGTATTAACGAAATTTCCCAAAAAGCTCATCTTAACTCTCTCCTAAGTACAGTCTGGCATAGGTACCTGCACTGATCCATGCTGTGATCGTTCTCTTTGATGACCTTATCTTCTGCCGCTTCGGAATCCCAGCTATAAATCCCAAACTCCTCAAACGTTTTCACGCAGCTCTCGTGGAATTTCAGTTTCCCCGCCTTGAGCAGCGCACCCGTCAGCCGAATGCCGTCCAACACGGCATTGTTGGCGTTCCACACGGGAAACTTGCCATGTCGCCGTATGCACTCCGCAAACGATGCGGCGCTGGGGTCAATGATGATCCGTTCGATCTTGTACCCAGCCGCAAAGCGTTCCAGGTCTTGGTAGTATTCTTCGTCCGTCTTTTGCCGGTTGGTCTCGCGCCCGCTGTGATAGTATTCCTTTTCCATCACAGCCTCGCCCTTGTATACGCGCCACAAGCCAAACACCGTGGGATTCTGCGTGCCGTAGTCACAGCTAATGTAATACGTCCCCGGCCCACCCCGTTCACTGGTCACATTGACCTCCCGGGAAAACATAGGATATACCAGACCTTCGGCAATCACCCACAGCCCACGGATATACCGGTCGTAAAACACACCGGAATACATCACCTTTGTCCGCTCTATCATCTGCGGCGTCAACACAGGGTTGTCGTCCAGCAAAAAATGAATGTGTTGCGTATTCTTACGAGGTTCCTTGATCCACTCTTGATAAAACCAATGGTTTGGGCTTTCGGGGTTGCAGTTGAAAAAGTACTTTGGGTGTTCAAACGAAATCGCGCGGGAGATCGCCTGCTCGACAAACGACCTCGGCATCAACGCCACTTCGTCAAACAGCACACCGGCCAGAGTGATGCCCTGAATCAGCATATACGAACTCTCGTCTTTCCCGCCGAAGAGGTAAAACCAGTTTGTCACGTTGCCACACCGCACTGTCAGAACACGCGTGGAGACCTTGTAGCTCATTGACAGCGCCGCGCCCAGCCCCTCTATCTCCATCAACGGCTTTAAGATGTTGCGTTCCGCCGACTGCACCGTCTTTCCGCAGATAGCAAAGTTGGTGCGGTCATAGTTCTTCATGGCCCAAGCAACAAACGCAAGCGTCATGATTGTTGTCTTGCCGGATCGGACGGAGCCATCACACACAAGAGCCAGATCGTCAGATTCCGTAAATCCAAATATGGCCTTTTGCTTCCGCGAAAGCTGTTTAAGTTGCATCGCTGTCGCCCTTTATTGCAGAAATCAAAGCCGCAAACGCAGCAGGATCACCGCGCCTTTCCTCGCCGGAATTCCATCCAAAATTACAACCCAAACTAAATTTTGCGCCGTTTGCCCCGTCTTTGTCATAAAGGCGAGATTCCGCGTATTCTTCACATCGGGCCTTTGCTCGCGTAACCGTGTCCGCGAATTCTGGCCTTGCCTGATAATCCAGCAGCGCTTGTCTTCCCGTAAATCCAAGTGCCAACGCGAGCCCCGTAATCGTCGGCGGCTTTGCGTTAATGATAATTGGTATGCCGTACTTATCTCGCACAGCACAACCGTCATCGCCGATAAACGGCTCACCCTCACACTCTTTGAAGTAAGCGTCAATCGCCTTTTGCATCGCGCTTACGCTTTTCCATTTTCTTGGCGCTCCTGCTGGCATACGCTCACTTCCAATCCAAATAATTTGTTTTTATTTCCCTGTATCTTTAACACCGTAGCAATACTCATACCACATCAACGGCGTTTCTTTTTGCTGTTCTGCGTAGAGTGTGTCAAACATCTTTGCAATATCTTCGATAGCGTCGCCATACTCTTTGTGCAAATGGGTTTTGAATTTCGTGATGAGCCGCATATTGATTTTCATGAGCCTATCTATTTCGTCGGCGGAATACGTTATCTTGTTGATAATGTCCTTGTGGTCGTCGTTCATTCTCCATCTCCCTCTTGCATCTCGCTATCTACACGCACCAATCTCCGGAAATATAGCAGATTTTACCCGCCCATGCGTCCTTCTGGAAACTCTCAAACATGGGTTACACAGTTATTTCGGCGCCACACCGCGCTGCGCCTTTTCATCAGCCGCACACTGTTTTTGCGGATTAACTGTCCGCCGCTGTGGCCACAGCTTGTGTGTACTTAACTTCTCGCGCTTCCTCGCCCGCTTGTGTGGTTGGTACGGCATTGCAGTCCTGCCCTGCTTTAGCGCTTCAGGGAAAGTCCCCGTCACTCGCTGTGGTCTCCTCTTGCGAGGCACCTATGCTGCGTATGGTGCGTTTTCTTTCGGCTCTCGCCTATCCGCCTTGAGGAATACGCACAACCCTTCGGAACTCCACGGTAAACGCATGGCGGAGCGCCTACCGCTTCAATGTTCTGGCACACTTTCGGGCGGGACGCTATGCCACTTGCCCACGGTAGTGCCGCACCGCTTTTTTCGTCGCAGATTCCGTCTCTACAGGCTCCGCATTGCCCAGCCGTTTTCTAAGTGTCGGCACACTGGTGCCGGATGGGAGGTGCGACCTCCCGCCCTGGATCGTGGGGTAGCTCACGCAGTCCGGCAGATACCCGTCATATACCGCTGGCGGGTAAGCGGTCGAAAGGAAAACGATACCGTGAAAGCCGGTATGGCGGCATTGGCTAGGCTTGAACCAGCAACGACCATCGATGGCGTTTCCCCACCGTGCGCTCTACCGATTGAGCTACAATGCCGTGTGTGCCCGCCGCCGTGCAACGACGGGCCACAGAAAGGAGAATGAAAAATGAATGCAAGCAAGATGAACTCGGAGGTGTCATAAGGCTGCACGTCCTCATGACTATTGTACCACACTTTTCGCAACGTTCATAGTGCAAAAACGTGGATTTTCTAAAGTAGTTATTCTAATTAAACACTTTTCACACTTCCTCGAAATACTTCACATCTCCGATGCTGCAAACGTAAATCTGCCCCTCATGGTATTCACTGTGTCCGGCGATCTGGGGATTATAAAACACCGTCGCATTGCCGATGTCGGTAAATGTTTCTCCGTATACAAACACCTCACAAAAGGCGTTTAATGCCGCGTCAGACACCCAGCTTGCCGGAGTGGTGTACTGATACTCCCTGCATACGTCCTCCGGCGTGTAACGGTTCCTGTGGCGATTGCAGGCGTTGAATAAAGCTTGTACAATGCCTCGGCACTGGTCGACGTCGTTTCCCGCTTCTGCTGTGACGATCTGAAGCACCTTCGTCACATTGTAGCCGAAGGTCTCAAACTCGCGGTCTGTTCCGATGGCGGCGATCACTGCCTCTGCGATCTTCTCCGATTCGTCTGGATCTTCGTATGCTTCTTCGTGTGGGCCACCCTCGATCACCAGGATCGTGCGTTCTTCCCGCTCCGGCTCCTTTGCAGAAAAACCGGTCAGCACGAGCAATGCCGCCGCCAGTATCAGCAGCACCCACGCAGCGGCAATAATGCGGTCATTTGTCGTTGGTTTCATTTGTTTTATGACGCTATTCCTCCTTTCTCTCACCGTAGGAACAAAAATTGTCAGCCTTTACATACGGCAAACCACCAGCAAAATCACATCCGCACTCGAACTCATCAGGCTTGTAATATTTGCACTCCCGGCACCGCACCACCGGGGCAACATCAGCGGCGGGAATACTGTAAAAGTCCTCCGCCAAATCGTTATAGGCATCTGCGTAGATTCCGCTTTCCCCGCCAAGCTCTTCGAACGCTTTTTGACATTCTTCCGATTGCTCACGGATATAAGCGATTGCCGCCTTGCGGCTTATGTATTCAGCCATTTTCAGCACCATCCCATTCTAACGGTTTGCCGCACATCGGGCATTTTTCGGCCTTCTGCTCTTCGACCAGCAGCCCCAACTGCCGCTTGCAATGCGGGCAGTACGGTATATGCCACCAGCCGAAACTTCCGCCAAGTTTCCATTTCTTGTCGCGGTAAAAAGGCTTTTTAGGTTCAGCCATTGTCAGCCCTCCTGTTCCTTTCCTGCGCCTCAAAGTAAAACTCAATCGGTTTTTCGGTCTCGATGACATTGCCATAAACCACGCCGACCTTGTAAATATAATTCTCGCGCAGCTTTCGCGGAATTTCTGCGATATAGCGGCGGAATGTCTCGAGTGAATTTGCTCTCTTGTAATGATTGCACATCCGGCAGGCTGGCATGAGGTTGTCAAGGTCATCTGTTCCAACGTCCTCAATACCCCATGCCCTCAATGGGAGAAAATGGTCTACCTGCATATCCTTATAGGCAATTTCTCGCCCGCAGTATGCACAATGACCGTCGTACTTTTGGTAGACTGCTTCGCGCTTTGATTTGCTAATTGCCATCCTTCATCGCCTCCAATGCCGCTTTCGCCTCCTCTCGGGTGAGAAATACGGACTTGCCAACGTCTGCGCCATCATTACGCAGGCGATACGCGCAGAACCCGTCCGGCTTGCGATTGCACGTTGACATACACAGATTATCCTCATCCGTGCAAACAGCTCTGATGTCCGGGGCTTCAAGTTTCATTTCTCGCGGCACATTGTCACGGCCAGTCACCCATAGCGTATCGCCCACCTTGCACGGCAGCACCACCAGCCGGCCGTCCTTGTCGGCTTCTGCCAGCTCGCGCAGGCGGGTATAGCTGCAAAGGCTTTCCAAATCAGCAAGGCGCATGAGCTTCAGCGCAACCTCGTCCGCCTTATCTTTCGGTAGAACTTCTTCCGGCTCAAGCCCGCTGTCCTCGTAGGCGGCGAGGCGTTCAACCAGACGGTCAAACGATAAGCAATCTATGCAATCCATGTCCACATTGCAGTTACCAGAACACTTCATGTAATGGTCGGTGCCAAGATAGTGCTTTTCAGTCAGTCGTTCCATGTTTCTCCTCCCTTGCCTCCTCAATCCGCCCCGCCAGCCGTTCCAGCTTGTACCGGCGGAATGTCTCCACCTGTCCCGCGCAGTCGAACAGCATCTTCATCTGGCAAAGCATGATCTCCACGTCGGCGATCTCCTCTGCAATGTGGGTGGTGTTCTCCTGACCCCTGCCGTTTTTGCAAAGCTCCTTTGTCAGTTCGCTCATTTCCTCAATGGCTATCATCACTTGCGAATCTTCCCCGAAGGTTTCCAGCGCCGCCCGGCAGATTTCGTCATCTTTCGGGGCATCGGGGACGCCGCCCCCTACATCCATTTTTTCGGCGGTTGCTTCGTAGGGGCGGACGACTCTGTCCGCCCGTGCCTCCCCTGTGTAAGGGGAGGTGTCACCGAAGGGGACAGTGGGGTTGTCGGCCCACCGCAGCGCTTCTATTTCCCGCTTCTGGTTCTCGATCAGGTCAGCGGCGGCGAGTGCTAACAGGTTGCGGCAGTTGATTCCATCACGTAGCGGGCACTTGTTACATTCGTCATATTCTCCACCATCACAGCACCGCAGCGCCGTCACAACTTCCTCTCGTGTCAAGCCCGTTTCCCCCCACTCTTCTTCACAATCTTTGTAATGCTTACATTTACCATTGTTTTCCACAAATCCGCCGGTGCAATAGATACCACAAACATCATCACGCATCCTTGCGTAATGGCAAGATACACACAGTTCGTTCATTACCATCACCTCAAAACAGGTTTATTTGCCCTTCAAATTCCGACCCACTCGCTTTTTTCTGTGCCGCCTCTTTCTTCCGGCGCTCTTTGTAATCGTTATATTCCTGCCGATACAGGTACGATTTTCCGAAGATGTTCCACGCCGCCTTTACTACATTCGGCTCATACGGGCGAATCAGCTCCAAATCAGCCACAGCCTTATACGAGATCGGGCAGCCACAGCACCCCGTCCGCGTCAGTCCGTAGACCTCATAGGCATCCGAATACCGCACCCCATAGTGCTCCTTATACCACGCTTTATCCGCATCAGAGACGTAGTACAACGGTCTGAGCCGAAACTGGCCGGAGCCGGTTTCCGTAAAGCACAGGGCCGTGTTGTCCTTTCTGGGCACCGAACGCATGCCGCCCTCATCCCTGCGCTCACCTGTGATAATCATGTCGAAGTCCTTTTGCACGTTGTGAGCCACCTGTTTTTTGCAGTAATCGCAGCATTTTGCGCTGATCTTAAAGTCCGGCGGAAACTCGTTGATAAAATCCCTCATGTACTTGGAAGAGTTGATCACCAGCTGGATGTTCGGCCTCGGCTCCCCCTTGGAATTGCAGCAGCACAGGAAATTCAGAACGCTTTCACATTTGGGATATCGCTCCCGCAGTTCCCGACGTTTTGCCTCCTTATCCTCGGCAGCGTCATATTCGTCGGCAACCGACAAAGGAACGTCCTTCTTTTGCCACTCCGACAACCCCGCGGACATGATCTTTGATACAAAAGGAATGCCGTATTTCCTCGACGCCAGCACAATGTTGGTCTTTGGCCTGTATTCTGTGATCTCTACCCCGTATTTCGCCGCTGTGGCCTTCACATGATCCCTCGTGGCTTTCATTTCAAGGCCGGTATTGAAGAAAGCGTATTTTACGGGCTTCAAGCCGAATTTCTCCCGTGTCCGTTCGATCAGATCCAGCAGTATGTCACTGTCCGCACCACCGGAATAAGAGCAGATGGCATTGGGGTGCTGTGTCAGCCTTTTCGCAATGATGCTCTCTATTGCCTGAAATTTCGCCGGTGCATCAAAATCCGCATAGGGCGGCCTGTCTGTATAGACCCGGCTCCTGTATTCTTCTTTGCTCATTTCATTTATCCTTTCTCCAGCTGCAACGCTATCGGGTCATTGGTGTAGATCACTGTTTACTCCTCTCACATCTCCGCCCCACTGCTCTGCCATAGCGCGGGCAATACCAGGGAAAGTCTTGGCGCGGTTTTTGGCTCTATCCGTGGTAAACATACCTTTATGCTGTTCCCCATGCTTATGACTATAGCTGCCGCTCGGACACCATGTTGCTGTCGGCTTAACAATATTGGTCGGCTTCAACGGCTGTACACCACGCTCCCACAGCAAGGTTTTTTTGCTAAACGGGTGTCCGTATTGATAGGGCTGTATGGCTTGGGTTGGTTCTGGATACTCAAATACTTTACTTGGTGTCGGATTTTCAATTATAACCTTGTCACAGTCGGCTGCCCATATTGCCAAAAACAGCGCTTTGCCGCACAAGCCCTCATAATACCTCTTGATATTGAGCCTGCCGCCCTTATACAAGTGCCGCGCTCCGGCGTTGCTTGTTTTGGTGCAGGGCGGGAAAGCAATAATCATATCCCACCGCCCCACATCATGCGTCTGACCGTCCATTGTGGTCACTTGCCCCCCCTCGATTACCTTTAACACATCGCCTAAAATGTGCCACTCCGGATGTCCGCCAGACGGCTCCTGTATGTCGCAGGAATATGCTTCATGCCCCAACTCGCGAAACGCCTTGCACACCTCTTGGCTTTCTTCACACGCAACTAAAACTTTCATCTCAATCTCCAAACACCACGCCGCACTCGCCCTTCAGCACGTCCTTGATGTGCTTCCGCTTTATGCGGCCTTCGTTTATCTCCTCTGCCAGCTTTTCCAGGCACTCATACAGATACGCGATGCTCTGCGTGTCCCGGCTGTCCGCTGTCTCCTCTTGGACGTGCCAGCCACATTTGTCCATCAGCACCATTGCCACCATGTCCATGCACTCCTGCGTACCCTTCAAGCGGCCTTTCTGTATCAACCGCTCATCGCGGGATAGATGTTGCTTACCCATTACTCAGCCTCCACCAACTTGCCGTCCACCAGCTTGTACCAAGTGTCTGCCTTGATGTCCACGCCGTCTACGACAAACGCCTGCCATTCCTTGATGCCCCAATCGTCCGTGTTTTCCTCACAGATCAGCAGCACAGCACCAAGACCACCCTTAATTTTCACGCCGTTGCCGCGAACAAGGCCGCAGCCATTCTCGCCGACGGAAACAGAACCTCTCGACGTGGCTGCGCCCCTGTTGCCTGCCGTGGCTGCGCCGCTGTCGCCTGCCGTGGCT
>ERZ1034913.262-NODE-262-length-48155-cov-5.680624_pt1 | contig 48155 bp, 44 predicted proteins | sample MGYA00520697_ERZ1034913 | MGnify/ENA primary metagenome ERZ1034913 (study PRJEB33766, sample SAMN09781786) | gut metagenome | biome: gut microbiome | host: Homo sapiens | place: Madagascar | study: EMG produced TPA metagenomics assembly of the PRJNA485056 data set...
TACGTTCGGATAGCGCTGCCGAAACATCGGCCCCAGCCACCATGACGTCGTCGCACGATGCCCATCAAGCAGGCCGCTCTCTGCAAGCAAGAAGCTACCGGAGCAAGCGGCACCTAGGTGCGCGCCAGCGGTGGACCACTGCTGTAGCGCCGCGACCGCATCGGACACATCGGGGCGTGTGAGACGAGCCGAGAGCGTGTCAGGCATCTTGTCGCCAAACGCTGGCACGAGCACGACGTCTGGTTCCGGCACACCACGCGCAGGGACCACGGGGACCGTCAAGCCTTGCGCAGTTCGGATGCGACGCCGCACGCCCACCAGCGTGAGCTCTATGTGCGCGGGAGCCTGTGGCAGCGAGCCCGCCATCGCATTGGCTAAGCCCACTGTGTCAGTGAGCGCCGCAAGCCCCAGATCAAACACGCCATCACAAACAAGGAGGTGGAGTTTCATGGCAACAATGATATCAATGTTGTCATTATTGCCTATAGAGATGTCTGTCATGAAGACATAGACTGCAGTCTCTTCGATCCCTTCACCCACTTTTCCATTTACCCAAAGGAATACAGCATGACCAAGCTCGCCCTGTTTGTTCGCCTCGAAGCTAAACCCGGCCAGGAGGCTGCGCTTGCCGACTTCCTGGCCAGCGCACTGCCGCTCGCCAACGCCGAGTCCGGCACCACTGCCTGGTTCGCATTGAAGTTTGGCCCTTCGACGTTTGGTGTGTTCGATGCCTTTGCCGATGAGGCAGGTCGCCAGGCACATCTGAACGGCCAGATCGCCGCGGCCTTGATGGCCAACGCAGCGACCTTGCTCAGTTCTCCGCCCAATATCGAGAAGGTCGAACTGCTTGCAGCCAAACTGCCTGCATGACAACTCGACCTTGACCCAATCAGGTCATGCTGCAGGATGGGGTCACACGGCCCTACGCAGCGTCCCCTCCAATTGCACTTACCCAGGGAGCTACCTTCCACAGCGATTGGGGGGGCGATATTGCAGCCAGAACTTCCAAGCTGCGTCAGCAAGCAGGGGCAACATTAGGGCGAGCTGAGATGTTCCAATTCGTCGGGTAGTTATCGAGAAGTACCGACTGTTTGCAACGTGTCAGTCCCGAGAGCCGTCTGGACGAGCCAGATTTCTGGCCCATTGGAAGTCCGCAGTCCGCAAGCGCGGATCGATCGAGCGATTTGTTGAAAATCAACGTCCTAGCATCAGGCCGTGCGGGCTGGTGAGGGTTTCTGCGGGTTCGTGCGGAAAGATTCGAACTCCTGCGGGGTCTGGGTGGGGTGGAACCCTGCGCCAAACCTATGTAACTCAGCGCCTTAGAACCGCTGCGAGCTCCTGCGGAAAGGTGCGGAATCCAGCCCTTGTTGCTGGCAATCCTACCAGTTCCCACCTGCGGTTGGCATCAGCGATGTGCCTGAAACCAGCCGCCAGTTCGATTCCGTTTGCGGAATTGAACCCGCGTCCGCATCCACTCACCCGACTTTCGATCAGGCGGTGACGAACCGCTCCCGAAACGCTCGTCGGCCTTGGTCGTAAGGCACAGGGTTGGTGGCGTGCGGGACCGGCGCACTTCTGTCGCCGATGAGGTAATTGATCCGGTAGGTGCAGTTGCCGGATGGGTGCAGCATGCCGCCAATCACCCGGCCGGGTTTCAGGACCCGTTCCTGGATCAGACGCTCCAACACCTTCTGGACCTGGGGCCCGAGTCCGACGAACACGGCATCCTTCAGCTCCTCGACCTCCGCAGCGAAGTTCTCCAGTAGGTACTTCCTCAGCAAGGGGTGCTTGGTCATGTCTGGTGAGCCACGGTAATCGTCGTCCTTGACGAACACCGGATAGCGCAGGAGGGAGGTGGTCTGCACCAAGTGGCGCGACGTGGAGAACAGGTCGGCCGAATTGCCCAGGCCGAGCCACTTGTGAAAGCCCCAATGGTTGAGCTGGTTGATGAGGTTGCTCCGCAACGGCTCGCCACTGAACGCGCCGCCGCTCTTGGCGGCCTGGATCGCTTCCGTGCTGGACTTGCCGGCCTGAAGCGCGCGCCGCGCCTCGTTGTTGGCATTGACCATCTGGGTCGGGCCCGGTGTGATCCCGACCAGAACGATCCGCGCACTGGGGTTGATGTACTCGAATGGCGCGTAATAGATCTTCACGTCGCCGCTTGCATCCATCAATAGGCGCGGATCGCGCACCACCGGAGGCGTCGGCCCACAAAGAATCGGCGCGTACTTTTCGATCAAGTCTGTTTTCATTGTTTGATGTGTCCTGGTCTACGACTGGTCCGCCAGCCTGCTGGAATCAGTCCGAAGCCCACAGCCGATCGTCGTCCTGGGTCGCGGCCCAGAAGTCATCGAACAGCGCCAGCTTGGCTTCGTCCTTGGTTGCGTAGGTCTTGGCACTGAACCGGCTACCGATCCGGTAGCCCCACCGTTTGAACTTGTTCATGTGAACGCCGAGGTTGTGGCCATCAATGTTCAAGAAGCTGTTCCCCTTGGCGGACACCCGCCACTTGCGCTGCAGCCAGCGGGTCCGGCGGGCTGCCCGGTTCCGCAACTTAGCTTCGCGCCGCCTCGGCCCCTCGTAGTCGCCACTCATCTTTTCAGCGCAGACGCACCCGACGTCGAAGTTCTCGTCCAGATCCGGGTGCTCCATGACGTGGACGTAGCGGATCTTCTCGTTGCCACACATCTGGCATGTCGCGTAATCGGTGTCGTCCGCCGACTCGCCGTCAGCCCGCAGGTCGACCACATCCACGCATTGCCACCCTTTGTGGGGCACACCCGGCTGGTCCCATCGATTTCCGCTCATCAAGGCCCTCCCTGATCCTGAGTCATCGAATACTTGCCTGTATGGCTGTCCACGCCGCATCCCAGCGCACCCGCTCCTGTTCGAGGCGGACTTGTTGCCCACAGGTATTGCTCTTCAGCAACTGATAGAGCTTTTGTTCTGTGCTGGTGAGTAATGGGAGTTCGATGGAAAGATGCTGGTCCTTCTCTTCCACCCATAAATCTCGATGATTCATCAGCGTTGACTCATCCATAAGCACAGTCTTCAGGCTAGGGATGTATGTTCTGGCTCGATTAAGAATGGCAAAGCCATGCGTATCAATGTCACCCCAATAGATACATTGCGCCTGTTGTAGCCATGGAAGCTGCCCCAAAACGTCAACCGCGTAACCCAGTCGCATGATCACAACAGCCCCTGCCAGCTCATCAAAGGAAAGTCCGGTTTGAAGGTTCTCAACAATGAAGACATTCGTTGGCTGTATGCCAATGCTTGCCACATCCTCACAAGGTGCAGAGATATCGCCAAGGCCGCCCAAACGGGCTCTCAGCTCTGGGTCCAGAACGCGCATGCGCATTAACGGCGGCTGCGGCCTCAAACCGCAGCGCCTAAAGAAGTCGCGATCCCCTGTTGGGTCATTCTGAATCGTTGCAACCAGATCAGAGATAAGCCCCTTGCGCGATTCCAACCATTTGCTGTCGGCACCGGCAACCGGAATTTGTCGTGGGTAGAGATTGGATTTCGGATTGAGATTGATCCAATCCAGCATCTCTGCCAGCCGGCGAAAATCGGTATCGCTGTAGTCAGCGAGGATGTCAAAGTACCTCGGCAACTGCTGCGCCAGAACCGGCCAGCGAGCAGTGAGCGTTTGGTAACGAGACTGGGCTCGCTCCCACCGTCTGGATTCACCAATCCACCTGGCAACATCTTCAGGACCGCGTAACGCTAGTTTTTCTGGCAGTCGCTGGACGCCAAGCGCTTTCCACCGGCGCTCACACCAGGAAAGGGTGCCGATTCCTTGCCAGTGTTGCCATGCGCTTACCCAAGCGCGGACGCCGTCGACTTGCCGCAGAGCAGCCTGTTCCGTCGGTATGCCGAGCGGAACTTCCAGTGGCCATTGGCTCTCGCCAGCATCACCGATCAACCACTCGCGGTGTTTGCTCTGAAAGCGACGGACAAGAAACTGTCTGACATCTTCAGGAAGCTTCAACGCTAGCCTCCTCTCGAGCGTGCTCCGGCAGTTTCAACCGCTGACGATCACCGTCGTACTCGATCAGCAGGACGCCTGACACTCGCCGGTCGCTGATATCTACGAAGCAGGCGCCGCCGATGAATGGTTCGAGGGTCATGACAGACTTCAGCGGCGTAGCGACGACCATTTGAAAACCGAAATTGGTAAAGATGTTCATCGCCAAAGCGGTGAACTCGTTGTCAGCCTTGTCGAATGCCTCATCAAGCACGACGGGTGCATACATCGGGACGCCGTGGTCGTTCCCTCCCAGTTGATACCGCAGGGCTGCGGCCAAACACGTGGTGGCCAGCTTCTGGCGTTGGCCTCCAGACTTACCAGCGCCGCTGCGATAAATCTCCACCTCAACGCCGCCTTCATCGATCTCCCGTCCGATGAACTCAACATGCTGTCGAACGTCGAGCACAGTCTCACGCCAACGTTTTTGCTCGGGGTCCTGACTGGCGAGTCGATCAACAAGTCGGCGCAGGGCCAGGAACCGTGCCTCGGCAAACTCGCGGTCCTCCGTCCACGCATGGCTAAGTGCCTGCTGGATCTCCTGCTTGAACTCCTTGACGTCAGCAAGTTGCCGGTCACTGGCGTCGATGTGGAGATAGGTGCGTTGATTGGCGCTTTGGTTGAACGGCACCTGGCCAAGACTGTCGTTGACCAGATCCATCCGTTCTAGGATGGCCTTACGCGCATCGTTCAGGTAGGTGGAGAGTGCTGCCAGATTCTGGTGGCTTTGGTTCTGCAGCAGTTCAAAGAATCGCTGCTCATAGGCGGGCAGGCCATCCGTTTCCAGTCGAACCAACTTGGCGAAAAAGTCCGGTGCGCTGGCGAGGCTCGTGTCCATGTCGCCAGCATCCATTGGCCACTGCCGTTTGAAATCGGCAAAGCGTGTTTCTATTTCCTTCTCGCAATCGCCGATCTCATCTTTGATCTCACCGATTTCTGTGTTGAGCCCCCTCTCAACAGCGGTTGCTACCTTGTCGAGGCTTTCGAGCCTGACCGCGTCTGACTGCTTGGTGAAGCGTTCGTCGAGCCCCTTCATCTGATGGGGAGTCAATGGAACTCTGGAAGCATCTTGAAGGAGGGATTCCAGCTTCTGCGTGCTGTCGTTGATCTGCTTGAGAACTGAGTCGTGCGCGACCTTGGCTTCTCGGAGGTCCTTGTCTGCTTGATCAACAAAGTTCTTTTGCTTGTCGATCCGCTCACTGATTTGCTGTAAGGCTGTATTGCCTTCCTGCGCTTCGCGAATGTGCCGTTCGATGGTGGAAATGCGGTCTAGCAACGGGATTACATCAATTTCCTGCCACTGGAGATTCACCAAGGTCTGGCACTGCATCGCTCGGGTCGCACGATTCTTGTCTTGGTCGGCGAGGGTTTCGATTTCTCCTCCGAGGCGCGTAATCGTGGCAGCCAGCTCCTGGGCCTGGGCTTGAAAGAGCGCAAGCTTCTCGCGGTTATCGAACCCGAGCGCCCAGTTTCGTCGGTCACCGACACTTCTCCGGTCGTCTTTCTCATGCCGGGTTTTGCTGTGCTTGACCTGGCCCTCACGGGTGATGGCTCGATCAGCGCTCCTGAACGACTGAATGGAGTCGACGCACGCGTAATCGAAGCGTTGCCGTAGCTCGGCCTGCAGCCAGTCGGCACACGTACCCTCTTTGACGTTCAACTTGAGGACGAGCGAGTTAGCGCCGATGGGCTTCGCCTGCCAGGTCTCCGGGCGACCAGTTCGGTAGTACACCAGACGTTGCCCAAGATGGGTGTTGTTGATGTGATTGGCCAGCGCCGAATACTGCCGTTCGTCCACCAAGAGTGAGAGCGCGAATCCGTGCAGTACGCGCTCGATGGCACCTTGCCACTCGGCCTCGTCAGGCTTCACCTCAATGAGTTCGCCGACGAAGGGCAGAGCCGATTCTGCTACCCCAATAGCTGCGGCGATGTCTCGGCGCATTTCGAGCATATCGGCAGGAATGTTCGATGGCTGGCGCTGGAGTGCCTGCACCTCCTTCACCGCTTGCGAAAATGCCGTCGCAGCGTCTCTCTTTTGACCTGCCAAGCGGAACTGTTCTTCGCGGTTCTCGTTGCTGCGCTGCTCCCAGTTTTCGACTTCCTGCCGAGCGTTGCCCAACAGTTCAGCGAAGGCCTGAGGCGAATCCGGGAGACTCCAGCCAAGCTTCTTGCACGCATCTTCAGCCTGGCCGCGTTTGCGCAGGCGATCCGTGCGCTGGCCCTCCAGCCCAGATTTCTCTGCTTCCCATTGCTCGATCTGATCACCGCCTGCTTCACGGTGCTGTCGCTCCAGATCGCGCAAGGTTGTGGTGTGGTTATCCAGGATGCTGTGACGTCGACTTACTTCACCTTCCGAGCCGCTGGCTTGCACCTCCAGGGACTCGACATGCTGCTTGAGGAGTTCAATGCGGCGGGTTTCCCGGTAGCCATCAACGCCCAGCCGAAGCTCATCCAGCCCATTGCGTTGCAGCGTCAACGAATCTCTGCGCTGATATTGCTCCCGCGCTGGCGCGAGCGTTTGAACCTGCTCGCGAGCTGTCACTACCGCCTGGTGGGCAGCATTGAGTTCACCAAATTCGCTGACCAAGCGATCCGCCACCTCGAAGGTCTCGGGCTTGTCGAGCATGAAGTCGCGCAGGAAGGTATTGAGGTCGCCGAGATTCTTGGCCGACTGGGTTTTGTGCAGCAAACGCAACGCCATTTCGCTCTCGATACCGAGCAGGCGGCAGAATCGTTCGCAATAGGGACGAAACTCGTCGCGAGCGAACGCCTCGGGGAAAGACTGCTTGAGCTTTCGGATGTCGAAGTTGGATTGGCCGAAGTCCTCCAGCTCGCGCAGGTCAAAGGCCCGCTCCAGGACAAGGTAGTGGCGTTTGACGTCGGTGCTTCCATTCGCATTGCCGCGAAGCCAGAACACCTGAACCAGCACCACAGACTGGCCCAGTGCGTTCTGGTAGGTCAGTGCCAGGGCAGACCACGTTGTCCCCGAGCGCAAGTAGCGGGTGGCGATCTCACCCGACTCTCCATCCTTCTGTTCGGCCCACGCGCCGCGTATGTAGGTGACGAGGTTTCGGTCACGGCCACTGCGGTCAGCCTCGCGCGCGGCAGCGTTGAAGTCAATCCAGCGAGGTGGCACCAGCAACGCCGAAAAAGCGTCGAGAAGCGTCGATTTTCCCGCCCCTGATCGACCGACAAACAGAAAGCCTCGTTCGCTGATCGGTACGTCATGCAGGCCAGAAAAAGTGCCCCAGTTGTAAACCTGCAGGCGAGTCATCCGGAATTGCTCCCGGGCGAACAAGGACGCGGTTTGGGGTTCCGAGATCATTGGTCGGCCTCCTCATCGGACTCAGTCTGAGCCAGTTGCGCTGGCGTCTCACCGGCGGCCATGCGTTGATACAAGTGGGTCAGGGCTTGTATTTCTTCTGCAGAGAAGAGGAGCTTCAGCGTTGGCGAAATCTCGAAACGATCTTCACTCGAGCGAATTTTCTGGAGGATGCTGTGCTTCTTGATCTTCTCGATGGATGCATGAACACGTTTCACGAATCCTGCGCGGTCGGTGTTGGAGGCACGCTCATAGAGGGTAAGAAACTCCATGATCTCGTCAGTCGATGCCACGGCACGGTCGCCCTGCGAGTCCGCTTGGGTCAATCGCTGGCGAAGGTGGAGCAGCAGAATGGAGTCAATGAAGGTCAGCTGCGCGCGACGCAGCAGGAGTGGCACTTCAAGGTCGCCGGTATCTGCCTGACGGGTGAAGGCAACTTGTACGTCCCGGTCGATGACCAGTTCGAGAAACAGTTCGGCAAGACGCCGACGTATCACCGCTTCGTCTCGCACCAATATCGGCCAGAGTTTTGGATGTCGACGTCCGTCGAGCGATGGCCCTGCCAGCAGCTGCACCAGGGCGCGCCGGGTATCCAGCGCCAACTCGCCGCTGTCACCCATGAAAAGGGTGTTGGCAGGTGCCTGCGCAGCATCTGGCGCTTGTGCTTCGGCTGGCATTGCCGCTTCGTCGTTCTCAGACCAGTTCATTGGCCCGCTCCCTCAAAAAGAAGATCTTTGGAATTCGGGCGCTACGAAGCTCGTCGTCGCCTCCAACCCAGCCTACGGTTTCGCTATGGTCGGCTTTGAAACCATGCCGACTGCCCAATGCAAGCAGGCCGACGACGCTGCCCAAACCCTGTGCGGCGGGGAACTGCTCCAGCACGTCGGCAATCGATGCCTGGGACCGTTGCTCCAGGACCGCCAGCACGTTAGCCTTCAATGTTCGGAAGTCGATCTCGGACTGGGCGACCAGTTCACTGACAGACTCCAGGTCGATTGGCGGGGCGTCCCCTTCCGCCATCTGGCCGGGCAAAGCTTGTAGGGAGGGGTCGTACAGCACCCATTGAGACAAGGAGCGCAAACGGCTGCTCGTGAGCTCAAGCGTGTACTGGAGGGTTTCTGTGGCCCTGACTTCGTCCTTCAGGGCGAGTGCTGCTCGCTGAGCATCTTTCAGCAGGTGATTGAGTCGGCGTTGCTCGAGGTATTCACGGCTCTGGACGAAGTGCTTCAGGCTGCGCGCGAAGGTCTGGAGCACCTCGTGAACCATGCCGCCCTGCTCGAGAAGGGTCCGTGTCAGCCGCAGAAGGAATCGTCGCTCCTTGGCTTCGAGTTGCCCCACGAACTCCCGCGACATGACGCTATCAAGCGCCTGATCAAGCGTGGCGGCTTGCTCTGGGTCCGTAAGCAATCGCCAGAAAGCGGAGAAAGTCCTTCCCGCGTCGCTTTCTGAAATCAGGTCGATTCCGGCGAACAGCGAATCCAGCACGTCCCCGCGATTGCCATCGTTGTCCATGATGCGTTCACGGAGATCTCGATTGAGCTGGTCGAACTGATCGCGGACGCGGCGGAAATCGCCTGCAAGATCGTCGGCCAGCGTGATGATCTCCCGCGTGCGCTCAAGTGCGGTTGTATGGGGCAATACGCGCATCTGCCCCTTCTGGATGGCGTCTATTTCCTTGTCGATGCGGGCTTGCTCGGCCATGAGCCGGTCGATGCGGCGGAATTTATCGGTGTCGGTGTCCTCTGCAAGCCTGGCCAGTGCCTCGATAACGAGCGTCAGGCGGCTTTCGGTTGCGGCTGAGTGCGGCTGCGCCAGGCCAGAGACAAATCGAATGGCTTCGACGGCGGCCGTGGAGAGTTCATATTCCTCCTCTGAAGCCCCAGCCGGGAATCGTCGCTCCAGATACCCATCGGCGAGCCAGCTGGCGACATACGCTTGTGCCGTTTGGGGGAAGTCTTCACCTTGGGCGCGCAGCTCTTCCAGATCCCTTGTGATTCGTTCGTGAAAAATGGAGGCAGGAAGGCTTCGCTCACTCTCGTAGAGATGGGCTTGAAGCAGGCCAATGACGGTAGGCCCAGTGTTCGAGGCAAGCAGGCGCCACAGCGGCTGCGCCCGCATGCGCCGGTAGGTCGCGATGGCTTTGTCTGCTTTCACTCCCACGCTCCAAAGTGCGGGCCCCGCCTGCTTCGTGGTTATCACAAAGCGACGTATACACGCATCAAAATCAATTCATAGACAGATTCTAGGGCAGACCATATACTTTCCGCAATAACCAGCAAAAGCATTCGCTAACCCGAACGAGCCAGCCAGGATGTCGAACGAACAGCTTGCAGATCTGACCCAGCCACAACGCGACCGGCTCGCGTTCGTGGAGTTGCGCGTGCGCTTCATCGGGGAGATACGCCGTCAGGACTTGGTCATGCGGTTTTGCATCCAGTCCGCCGCCGCATCCAGGGATCTGGCGCTGTACAAGGAGTTGGCCCCGGGCAACATCGACTACGACCCCAAGGGCAAGTCCTACATCCTGGGGCCGGACTTCCGGCCCGTGTTCGACTTCCCCCCGGAGCGGGTGCTGTCGTGGCTGCCCCAGGGCTTTGGCGACGGCGAGCCGATGCGGCTAAAGGCGTGGGTGGCCAGCGAGAGCCCGTCACGGCTCACGCATCCAGATCTGGATGTGCTGGCGAGCGTGACACGTGCGATTCACCAGGAGTGTCCGCTCGGTATTGAGTACCACTCCATTTCCAGTGGCCGTACCGAGCGGGAGATCGTCCCGTTCGCGCTGATCGACAACGGCCTTCGTTGGCACGTCCGCGCCTTCGACCGGAAGTCTCAGGAGTTCCGGGATTTCGTCATCACCAGGATAAAGCGCCCGATGGTGCTCAAGGGGCAGTCAGTAGAGCCCCACGAGATGAGCGATCAGGACATTCAGTGGACACGAATCGTCGAGCTGGAATTGGCGCCGCACCCAGACCAGCCCCGGCCGGAGATCACCGAAATGGATTACGGCATGCGCGACGGCGTGCTGCGGATGAAGCTGCGCGCTGCCACGGCTGGATACATCCTGCGCAAATGGAGTGTCGACTGCTCTCCTGACCACAGCCTGCGCGGGCATGAGTACCGGCTTTGGCTGAAAGACCATCTTGCGCTCTACGGAGCGAAGAATGCGGTGTTGGCGCCAGGCTATGTAATTCCTGGTCGGGAGCCAGATGGAGGTCAGGATTGATCTCCGCCTACCACGCCAAGTACTACGCCCACGAGCTGACACGGCGACACGCCGCCGATGGCGTAGATCGCCTCTCCCAATCGCTGTTCGATGCCAGCGTCGATTTGAACCCGCATCAAATCGAGGCGGCGCTGTTCGCACTTCGGAACCCGTTGCAGGAAGGCGTACTGCTGGCTGACGAGGTGGGTCTTGGCAAAACCATCGAAGCCGCATTGGTAGTTTGCCAGTACTGGGCCGAGCGCCGTCGTCGGCTGCTGGTCATATGCCCGGCCAGTCTGCGCAAGCAATGGGCGCAGGAGCTGCATGACAAGTTCGCCGTGCCCACCACCGTGGTGGATGCCGTTTCTCTGCGCAAGCAGTCCGCTGGCGACATGTTCGCCACCCTGCAACGGCAAGTTGGCAAGGCAGTCATCATCATGTCCTACCAGTTTGCTGCCAAGCTGGAAGCCGAGCTGCGGGCCGTGCCTTGGGATGTGGTGGTCATCGACGAAGCGCACAAGCTGCGCAATGCGCACCGCGCCAGTAACCGCACTGGGCAGGCGCTCAAGCGCGCACTGCAAGGCCGCAGGAAGCTGCTGCTCACCGCCACGCCGTTGCAAAACTCGCTGATGGAGCTGTACGGCCTGTCCACGCTGATTGACGAGCACCTGTTCGGCGACGAAACTGCTTTTCGCAAGCAGTTCATGAACAGTGGAGCAGGCCTTGACGAACTGCGCGAGCGTCTCGGCAGTTTCGCCAAGCGCACACTGCGCCGCGACGTGCTGGAGTACATCAAGTACACCGAGCGCAAGGCGCTCACCCAGCAGTTCAATACCACCACCTCGATGGGTCGGCTGATGCTCAACGTACTGCTGTCCTTCGCCCAGTTTGAGCGGGAGGTCACCGGCGAGCGCATCCGCGACAAGATCGCCGCCGCCAAGCGCAAGGGGATGTGGATGGGCGGCGTCCCGCCTCTGGGTTACGACGTCGATAACCGCCTCCTGGTCATCAACGAGGCCGAGGCGGCGGTGGTGCGTCGCATCTTCGAGGAGATGCTGACCATTGGTTCTCCAACCCAGATCGCCGTCAATCTGACTGCCGACGGCATCACGACCAAGGCCTAGACGACGCAGGAGGGCCAGACCCGCAGCGGCACGCGCATCGATAAGAAGTACCTGCACAAGTTGTTGCGCAACCGCATCTACCTGGGTAAGTTGTCGCACAAGGGGAACTGGTACCCCGGCGCTCACCCGCCGATCATCGACCAGGAGCTTTGGGACAAGGTCCACACGGTGCTGGCCAGGGATGGGCACGCCCGGTCGGTGGAAACCAAGATCCGGTCGCGCACCGACGCTTTGCTGCGCGGCCTGCTGTACGCCCCCTCGGGCGAACGGATGTACCCGACCTACTCGCGCAAGAACGGGCGCAAGTACCACTACTACGTGTCCAAGTCGGAAAGCCGGTTCGGGGCACCAGGCAAGAGCTACGAGCGCCTGCCTGCGCCGGAGATCGAGGCAGCGGTGGTGGCCCAGATCCGCACAGTGCTGACCAGCCCGGAATCCATCGCATCAGTCGTGCGCCACATCCAGCGCAACGGCGGACAGGTTGACGAGGCCACCACGGTGATGGCGATGGGACGGCTCAACGACGTGTGGGATCAGCTGTTCCCGGTCGAGCGTCACCGCATCGCCAACCTGATGATCGAGCGCATCGACCTCGTCCACGTCGGCGAGGTGCAGGGCATCAAGGTGAAGTGGCGTGAACTGGGCTGGGACGCCCTGGTCGGTGAGTTTGCCCCAAGGGGCATCGGCGCGGAACTGGTGGAGGTCGAAGCCTGATGGACGACACACTGAAAACCTTCGTGCCCCTGACGTTTCGCCGCCGGGGCGCGCGGCGCGTGGCCGCCGACGAGCGCCACGTCCACGATGTGACGCTGCTGGAGGGGGTGGCACGCGGTTTCTACTGGCAGCGCCTCGTGGACACCTGCGTGATGAAGAGCGGATCGGACATCGCCAGGGCAGAAGGGTTGCACCCATCGGTGCCCAACGAGCTGATGCGCCTGACCCTGCTCGCGCCTGACATCCTCGAACTGCTGATGGCCGGGCGGCAGCCTCGCCGGATGAACCTGATCTGGTTCCAGCGCAACCCGCTGCCGGTGGATTGGGAGGTGCAACGCCAGATCGTGAAGCGCTTTGAGGAGGACGCATGAGCAAGAAGCACCGGGGCCGGTTCAAGGGTGATCCGGTCACCTATCAACTGCCGAACCCGGCAGGCGGCGTGCAACTGGAAACCTTCGTGCCCTGGACGCTGGTGAAGCGGGGGCTGAAGAAGCAGGTCATCACGCCCTTGGACGCGCCGCAGGAATTTCTGTCCGAGGCCACCCGGGAGCGGGAAGCCCGGTCGACCGCGCAGGACACCGCGTTGATGCGGGCGCTGGGGTTGGCGCACTACTGGCGGCGGTTGCTGGAGGATGGGAGGGTGGCGTCTGTGGCCGAGATAGCCCAGATCGAAGGTATGGACGTGACGCAGGTGCGTCGGGTCATGCGGTTGACGTTATTGGCGCCCTGTACAATTGAGCGCCTTTTCTCCTCTGCTGAGGTTTCATTAGACGCAGTCCTGCGTCGCCCAGTGGCTACCCTCTGGGATTACTCCGTCCACCCTCTCAAATATAACGATTAAATGAGCGGGCATCTATCGTGACAGACGGGGCAAGCGCAGGACGCATTGTACGTTCAGCAGTGTTTCGGCCCCGCATGTGGGGCCCTTTTGGTTAGGCTCTGGGGGTTCGCAAAAGGCGTGACGCCGGCAATCACCGTCACTCAATGCAAAGCGTCACATAGAAGATTGCGGACGACAGTCAGATCGCCCTTGGCATACTCGAACATTTTCTTCATGGATTCGGCGAAACTCACCGCGTCTCCTCGATGCTCGTTAATTGTAAAGTAGCCGTAAAAATCCCCTTTCTTACTTACCAAAACGGGGACGTTCTTGCTCGTGGTGTACTCGTTCCAAGGGCTTGTGTCTCGGTACTCGCTCCCGTAGTCTCTGTACGCATTCCAGATGGAATCGCGATACTCACTGCCGTACTGTCCGTACTCGTTGCAAATGGAGTTTGAGTCGTAAGAGGAGCAATCCACGCAGCCCAAGAAAACGTCGTGCCCCTTCCCGCCGAACAGCAACAAATCCGCGTACGTTGAAGACGACATAACCAAAAGCGCGCTTACCAGTAGACGTTTCATCATCTTTTTCATCCTCAATAAATTCTTTGCTCCAATGGCAAAACTTTTTCCCGATCTTGAAAACATAGACAGGCTCACAGTCCCTCCCACCGATGGTGAACGACATCTACTCATGCTTCTGAGTAGCACACTTGATGAAACGTGCGAGGTTTACTTCAACCCTTACCTTGATGGTGACCGACCCGACGTGATCGTGATCAAACCAGGCTGCGGTGCCCTGGTCATTGAGGTCAAAGATTGGAACCTGGCTCACTACGAAGTCGATATCAACAATCGATGGCGCTACGAAACCAGTGTGATTCGTTCACCTCAGCAACAGGCTTTCCGCTACAAAAAAATCTCTTCAACCTACACCTTCCTGTTCTCGGGCTACAACATCTCACGAATCCTAATTTCTACAACCTCATCGCGGTCGGCGTCTACTTTCACTGCGCGAGTCGTGAGCAGTTAAACGCTTTTTACAGGAATGCGCTTGACGAGGTGCGTGAGCGTACTCTGTCACTTAACAAAGATCGGCAGAGCATCGGCCAGATTAAGTATGACAAACAGATGGATTGGTGTAATCGCGCGCGTTTCAAGCTGGAGCGGGATCTAGGAATGTCGTGGGGATACGACAATGTTGCTAAGAAGATCGGTCTGTTTGACAAGCGGGGGAAGCACCCACTGTTCACTCCGGAAATCTACGAGGATTTCACGCGTAGATTGCGCCCCCCAGTACACACTCAGCAACAAGGGATCATGGTCGCCTTCGATGCGAAACAGCAGGCCTTAACCGTGAGCAAGCCTGGGTTCGCGAAAGTCAAGGGAGTTGCGGGTTGTGGAAAGACAACGATCCTCGCGCAGCGTGCGATCAATGCTCATGCGCGTCACCGCAGTCAGGTATTGATCCTGACCTTCAACATTACCCTGCGGCACTACATCCGCGACACGATCAGCCGACTACAGGGTGGCAGCGGGGATTTTTACGAAGTCATCCACTATCACGCTTTCATCAGCTCCCAGCTGAACAATTACGGCATTAACCTGAAATCTAAGATAGACGAACTCCCTCCAGCCCAGCGCACCAACCTCGACACAATTTTCGGTATGAAGAGTCTGTTCAAAGGCGTAGAGACAGAGAAGTATCAGACGATCCTTATCGACGAAGTCCAAGACTACGATCCCGAATGGATCAAACTCGTTCGTGACTGTTTCTTGGCCAAGAACGGGGAAATGATTTTGTTTGGGGATCAGTCGCAGAACATCTACGACCGGCCAAGTGATAGCCGCGAATCTCCCATCGCTTTGGGCTTCGGAAGTTGGGTCCGACTAACAAAGTCGTACCGATCTGCAGCAGATGCTGCTCTGCTAGACTTGTTTAGAAATTTCCAAATGCAGCACCTGATCCGAAAATATGCTGATTCCGAGATCTTTGATGTCAAAGCAACCCAGGCCAGCATGCGCTATGACCTACTGAACTATGAGACATACGGGAAAGCTTATGACCCAGCCTTCATCTTCGAAAAAATCCAGAATTACATCCGCGAATACCAACTGCACCCCAATGACATCGCGTTGGTCAGTTCAAAAGTGGAATGGCTGATACCCCTGAACGAGGCATTTAAAAAATTTGAGAAAACAAAGGTCATGTTTGAGGAAGATGCAGAGAGAACAGCACTTACTGCCAGGATGGACCCGGAATCGGAGCAATTTAAGGAAAAAATTGACACGATCAGGCGTCGCAAGAAGTGCTTTTTCATGCAGAACTCGGGTTTGATCAAGCTCTCGACCATTCACAGCTTCAAGGGACTAGAAGCGCAAACCGTGTTCTGCATCCTCGCGCCAGAGGATGAAGCTGAAATGGTGTATACGGGGATCACCCGCGCGCAAAAAAACTTAGTGGTATTCGACTCCTCCGAAAGCAGTTTTCGCCCCTTCTTCCAGACGCACATGACTGTGGTCTAAAGAATGCAGGCGTATTTCGCTGGTTCGGTCGCGCACTCCCGAACAGGCTAAGAAACAAACCAACGACCCGCAAACCCGCGTCAATCCACGAATTTGGGTCTTGAATGCTCAAGAGGGCAACAGAGAACAGAGAAAGGAAAAGGGCGAAAAGTCCACCGGTAACTGCGACTTCCGGAGGTGCGTGCTCAAGAGGCAAGGACCGGAAACCGCGCCAACACAGGGGGAACGGGCAAAAAAATCCCAACCGGATAAGGGTTGGGATTTTGGTAAATGGTGGCAATTCCGAATATGAATCACCGTCCGTAGCTTGTCGGAAACCGTCCGCAAGCCCGGAGATCAGGCCGTTGCTCGAGCCCGGCGACCAGCGCCAGCCGGCTTGTGATCTCGGCCTGCATCCACGCCGAGATGCTCGATCACCACTGGCGGGCGGTTGGGAAACTGCGCCACGAGCTCCAGCTTGCCACCCATGCTTTCCACGTAGTGACGCAGGGTAGACAGCAGCATGTCGCTACGCTTTTCCAGCCGCGAGATGGTGTCCTGACCCACGCCCAGCGTGGCGGCCAGTTGCTCCTGCGTTTGCTGAGCTGCCAGGCGCAGATCCTTGAGGGTGGCCAGTTCCATGGCGCGCGCTTCCACCCGCTGCTGGCGCTCTTTGGACAGCGCAGCCATGACCTCATCGAGTTTTCTTGCCATGATGGTTCTCCTTGCTCTGCTGGGCCAAACTGCCCACGTGTTCGTCGTAGCGCTCATCGGCGACTTGGATCAAGCGTTTGTAAAACCGGCGCTGATCCGCGCCGCCCTTGTCGCCCCCAACCAGCAGGATGGCCTGTCGTTGGGGATCAAACGCGAATGCCACCCGCCAGACCTGACCGTTCCACGAGAAGCGCAACTCCTTCATATTGGTGTGGCGCGACCCTTTGAGCGTATCGACCGTGGGGCGTCCCAGGTTCGGACCGAATTCGGCCAACAACCGGGCGTGCGCCAGCAGTTCGTCCTGCAGATCCTCTTTCAGGTCGCTGAACTCCGTGTCAAAGGCGTCATGAAAGAGAACGGTCCAAGTCATGCGGGGAATTATGGCTTGAATGCCATATGGAGTCAAATCCATGTCTTGACCCATTGCTGGCTGCTACTCCCATGATCTGGAATGATGCTGTTCATGGAGGATGAACTCGCCGCCCTTGCCCGACCCACCGCGCCGTGCCCGCTGCGTTGCGCGGTGTATGCGCGCGTGTCGGTGGAGGACGGGCAGGATAAGCAGATGCCGTCCATCGAGGTGCAAACCCAAGCCTGCCGGGCCTTCATTGAAGCGCACCGTCACAAAAACTGGCTGGCCCTCGATGGGGTATATGCCGATAACGGTTACTCCGGGGGGAACCTGCAACGCCCAGCACTGCGCCGCCTGCTCGATGACATGCAGTCCGACCAGATCGATGTGGTCGTGGTACATCGTTTTGACCGCCTGAGCCGTAGCATTTTCGACCTCGAGACTTTACTGCCCCTGTTCACCATCCCCGGTATCCGGCTGGTCAGTGTGACTCAACCGCTGGATACCAAATCGCCCGAGGGAAGGCTGAGCCTGCACTTGCTGACCAGCTTCGCTCAGTTTGAACGGGAACTAATCGGCGAGCGCACGCGCGAGAAATTGACGGCCACCCGCGCCAGCGGACGCTGGCAGGGCTCTGCGGCACCACTCGGATACCGGATTGACCACGAGCAACGCCTCGCCGTGGTCGACGCCGAAGCGGCGATGGTGCGCGACATTTTCCAGCGCTTCCTTGACTTGGGCTCGATGAGTGCGCTGGTCGAATTTCTGCAACAGCGTGGCTACAAGACCAAAAGCTGGGTGACCCGGGATCGGAAAAAACGCGGTGGCGGGCTATTTGATCGCAACGCAGCCTACCGTCTGCTAAACAACCGGGTGCTGATCGGCGAGGTCTATTACGAGGGTGAGTGGCACCGTGGCCAGCACCGGCCAATTGTGGATCTAGCGCTCTGGAATCGAGTGCACGAAGTGATGGAACAACGGGCGCGTCGCAAAGGGACATCCAATCAAGACCGCGATCTTCTGGACTTCCCTCTGGCAGGGCGATTGTTTTGGCATGACGGACGGGCGTTCGGCTGCTTCGAATCTTCGTCGCGCAAAGGCAAACGCTATCGCTACTACACGGCACCAACTGGCGATCAGCCCGATGACTCAGAACCTCATCCAAAAAACCTGCCGTGCGCTGTGCTGCACGAGATCGTCACCGACCAGATTCGGCAGCGGCTTCGCGACCCGTCGCTGTTGTTGGACACGTTGTTGGACGGGCACCAGGGCGAGCCGGTTTTCGACAGAAACCTCGCCCTGGCCGCCATGAAGCAGTTGGATGACGTTTGGGGCATGTTCATCGACAAGACCCAAGCGCAACTGATGCTGAACCTTGTCCAGCAGGTCACTCTGTATCCCGATCAGATGCAGCTCCGGTGGAGCCAACAAGGCTGGGAAACCTTGCTGCGCGAGCACTACCGGCCAGAAAAGCCCGTGTGAGCGGCCATTGGTTTGGTGGCAGCCCTGTTAGCTTGCGGACGCGGCTTCATATTTTTTCTCGGTTCTCCAGACCAGTAGCCATTCCAAAACATGGCGTCTCAAGTCATTGATTTATAAGGGATGTTCCTCGAGAGCGCTCGCGAGGCCAGGCCCGAAAACCGCGCCAACACTGGGGGGAACGGGCGAAAAAAAACCAACCGAGAACGGTTGGTTTTTCAAATAGTGGTGGAGCTGGCGGGAATTGAACCCGCGTGCAATCTAACAATTACAAGAACTTAGCTCCATCGGTGTGATTTCCGTGTGATTTCACGCATCAGCACCCACAAAGCAGCACAACGACAGACAAGCTTGTGCTACTTCAATTTCCCCAATCTCACTCGAACCTGCGTCCGCATCATGCAGACAGCGGGTAAATTGTAATTGTTAGTGACGGCATACAAACGCAAAAAATCCCCCTCCAGCCGAAGCCAGAGGGGGTGAGAGCTTTTCATTTCTGTGTTTTTGACTTTACCTCTCTGGCAATGCTGCGAGCCTCCGAGAAACTAGGCCTTTCAGGAGGGCTGGCAAACCCACTGGCATAGGTAGATCTCTGCCCGCAGCAAACGCACTCATCAGTTATGTCATCAGGATCGCCAAATCTTATATTTACCTGCTTCCAGTCGTGCTTAAACGCCCAGCATTTGTAAATCGGATGCATCCAAACTCCTATTCCTTTGGATAAATTGCTCTTAGCGCCTCTACTCTAGCTGCACACAGCTGATACTTGCGCACCGTGTCAGCGGCCCACGGCAAGACATGCGCACCGGTTGCGCCATCCAAGGTGCTCAAGTCTTCGCAGGGTCGATCAAGGCTTGCTGGAATCGAAGCCGAGGATCTGGGCATTGATGGCCCGCAAGCCGTCATCATCCATGCAGCGCTCAAGATACACAGGGCGCTCCACCAGCTTTTCCACTTCTTTTGTAACCGTGACATAGCGAATCTCCGTTTGGACTTGGGCTTGGGCGTGGGTTTGCACAGCATCAGAGGTGCGCTGAGCCTGTTGAATGTCAGCCTTAGCCTGCGCCTTGGTTTGCGCGACTGTGCTGACTTTGACTTGCAGGCCTTTAAGCCACCACCCTGCCCCAAAAAGAAAAGCCGCTGCGAGAGCGGCCCAGATCAGTTTTGCCTTGGTCATGCCCGCCCCTCGTGCGTCATGCTGTAGTGATTGCCGTCCGGCGTGCTGAAGTCCCCGCCCCAGCGGCACAGCGGCACAGCGGGTGCAGCGACTTCCAGTATTCGCCCAGCGGCTTGTGTGCCTCCGTGCTGGTCTGGTACACGCCTCCCTTGAACAGGTTCAAGTCGATCGCCAGGCGCTGCTTGTGCACAGAGTTGGCCGAGCTGTACGACTTCTTCACGCCCACATCCCCGTTTTCTGGCGATGCGCAGGCCGAAACGCCGTGCACCGTGAAGCCATTGCGCAGGGTCAGTACGCAGAACGTCATCAAGCTCAGTGCCTGCGTCACCTCCTGGCTGGGCGAGCCGCCCACGGGATGCACATCGCCGCCAGCACGGTACGCGCCCAGCACGCCATCCAGCCCGGTGAAGTATCGCTCATCGATGATGTTGGCTTGCACCTCGTCCGGTTTCACGCGGGGCGCGGTTTTGCCTTTTGCCAGGATGGCCTGCTCTATTTCTGCATCACTCATGCGTAGCTCCTTCACTTGTTGACAATGTGGGCTCGGGCTTCTTGTCGCTCGGCGTCAATGGAATGGCCATCAGCGTCTCGAGCGAGCTCTGCACCAGCTGCTGCCATTTCCGTACCCTCTGCTCCCATTGCTGTGAGTAGCTTGTGGCAGGTTTGCGCGTAGCGTTTGGCGTCGTCTGGTGCTGCGGCTGCAAGTCGCTGGTCGAGGGTGGCGTATTGGCCGCGCAGCTGGCCAATATCAGTACGCACACCACCAAGCAGCTGCATAGTTTTGGAAAATTGGGTTTGTGTGGCAAAGAGCTCATCGCGCGCCTTTCTTTCGGCTTTATTTAACTCTTGCACCTCGCCGTTAAATTCCGTGATTTTCTGGCTGACTTGTGCAAAACCTTGTTTGAACTGCTCCACGGCATTTTCTGCAGCCTCGGCGCGGTAATACGTGGCTGTGACCCATGCCGAGCCGGCAGCAGAGATAATGGCGCTGGCAATCACTGCGTATAACGTGCTCATGGGCGCCCTACTTTGGTTGAATGCCGGCCAATGTGCGTTTGCCTGTCTTGGCATTCACGTGAATGCTAATAACGCGATTGACCTTGCTTTGTGGGATGGTGCGGCCAATGTGAATCCACTCGGTATTGCCGTTGGTTTCATAAATCAATTGACCGATACCTAAAACGTCCACCAGTGGCGCCAGGCGTTTGCACACGTCATACGGCGCGCCGGCCTTGGGAATTAAAATATCTGCAGCCTTGCCTAAAGCGTGGTCCGATGTACTGGCACCGCCCACTGCTTTATTGAGTTGGCGATTGCGAAAACCGCTCGTCACCGTAACCGGATGATTACCCAAGGCTTTTCTGATGCGCTCGAGCAATTCCGCGGTGAGCTTGAGCTCGGCAGTTTCTACATCATTGGGTGTGTTTTCAATTCCCAGCTGCTCGGCTTTGCTCGAGCGCGTCAATTCCACCAGAGAAAAATGGGGAGTGAGCTGCATTATTCAATCTCCTGCTTTTTCCCTTTGACCTGCGTAACAAGCTGGCCAATATCTTTATTCCTGTTGCGCCGAACAAACAAAAAGATTGCTGAAATAATCCAAGGCCCCGGCATACTGGCCACTACAAAGCAGCAACCCATGATATACAGCGTGGCCACAAATGAATCAATGCCCAGCATGGATGCCGCATAAACAAAGCGCTCCATTAAGCCGGGGAAATGATTAAATAGCGCAGCCAAAAGCAGCGGCCCAATAATCAAGCCACAGGCCACGCAAGCCATCACTCTGTTTGTTAAATCCGCCACCTCTTTGCCTTTTTGGAGTGGGATAAAACGCAATCCCAGCCAAAAGCCGAATAAGGTGCCGATAATGGGAATGCCCAACAGCGCCAGCTTGTAGCCTGCTGCAGCGCCGCCTGCTGTAGTCAAAGGTTCTGTCATATTCATGGCCGGTGCTCTTGCATGGGCTAAAGGGTTAAAGACGTTGCCGAGTGTCCGGGCAGGTGCGGCAGCGCTCCAACACCTGCACTGGCATAAACGTGCGAGTCCCCCTACCATCGGGCCGTTACATGTTCTAGGAGACACACATGCGCTGGATGCTGGCTGTGCCTGTCCTCACTCTCGCGCTGGCCAGCACTTCTGCCTTGGCCCAAGCCGTCTACAAGTGCACCGATGCGAACGGCCGCACTACGTACACCAACACCCCCTGCGCCCATAACAAGCTCGAGGGCCAAGTGCTGATGCGCGAGCGCTCCCTGTCCGAGCGCATCGAGGAGCGCATGCAATACCGCGAAGCCTTGGAAGCCAAGCACGAGCGCCAGCGCGCCGAGGCTGAGCGCCAGGCCATGCTCGAGCAGGAGCGCTATCAGCGCCGGGCCATGGCCAGAAGCATGGAAGCCGCGGCACGCGCCAGCGCACCTCCCAAAAAAAACAGCGGCTCGGTGAGCATCTTTGCCAAGCCGCAAACGCGCGCCCAGCGTGGCCTACCTCCAGCGCCACAGTCGGCGCCACAGCCAGCGCCCAGCATCATCACCCACTGCGCTGGCGGTTTCTGCTATGACAACCAAGGCGGCACGTATCACAGCCATGGCAACGGCGTGACCAGCACCGGCCCCAGCGGTGGCACATGCGTACAAACAGGCGCCACCCTCCAGTGCTATTAGTAGCTGTAGTTATGGCTGGTGCTGGTGTTGGTGATGTCACTGCGGCTGTAGTTATTGTTGTCGCTGCCCGTGCCGCTGACGCTGGCCGAGACGTGCATGGCACTCATCGCGCCGGCCGCCAGCTGGGCGCTGTACTGCCCCATGGCCTTGGCCGCCTCTAGCGCAATCTGCGCCTGCTGCGCCGCCTTGTTGATGTTGGCATTGAACTGCGCAATCTGCATTTCAGAGAAAGCAATGTTGGTGCGCGTATTCATGTCCGCAAAGCGCGCCTGCACCTCGCTGGCTGCAATGTTGGCCGTTGCCTTGGCTTTCCAGCCCTCTACCGCTGCCTGATACACCGTGGTGCCGTACTGCACTTGCTTGAGATTGGCGTCCAGCTTGGCGCGGTAGCCGTCCACATCCCCGATGTACTTCTGCAGCCACACGCGCGCGGCCTCCAGGCGCAGCTGGGCCCCCTTGGCACGAATCTCGGCCTTGCTGGCCAAGCCTTGGATGGTCGAGGCATAGGCGCGCGCCTGGGCGTCCAGCATCGATGCCTTCGAGGTTTCCCCCTTGATTTGGCTGTCGTAGGCGTCGAGCTTGGCCTTTTCTGCGCCAATCTGCTCGGCATAGGCCTGCACATCCGCGCGGTAGGCGTCGAACTGGTTTTTGATTACGTCCGAGCGCACCTGCGCGCCGCGCATCATCGAGCTGAAAACGTCTGCAGCAGCCTGCACGCTCGAGAGCTTGGCCTTGAACACCTCCACGCGCTGCTGGTTGATTTGGCCCAGCGCCACCTGGCCATCGATGGCCGCTTTGTACGCCTGCAGCTTGGCCAGCGCGCCGTCGAGCTTGGTGCGAAACACCTGCGCCAACGTGTTGAAGGCCTGATTTTGCGCATTGAACAGGCTCACCTGCGCATTGAACAAGTTGATTTGCGCCTCGGCTTGGAAGCGCGCCACCTCAAACAAGCGCTTGGCCGCGTTCTCGAAAATATTGCTGGTCAGCTGCTCGAGGGCCAGGCCCTGCGTCACCGCAAAGCGCAGGTTTTCAATCTCCCACTTCGCGGCCTCGGTCATTACATCCCGATTGAGCTCTGCAGCCTGCAGGCGGCCCTGCTCGCGCACCACGGCCACCTGCTTGGCCAGCATGCCGGGCGGCATCGAGAAATTGCGCGCGGCCCATGTGTCCATGGCTTCCTGCACAGCGCGTTGCGTCTCGGCGCTTTGTCGCTCGCGGGCACGGGCAAACAGGGCATCCTCCACCGCGGGTGGCAGGCCTGTGCCGCCGGCCATCATTTCGCGGACCTTGGCCTGCAGCTCATCCAGCACCTCCGATGCGTAGACGGGCTCGGCCCAATTGAGGTGCACATTGGGCACCGCAAAATCCACCTGGGGCGGGTTGCCCTCAAAGTCTGGCAGCGTGGGCAGCTCGAAGTCGGGGATGCGGATTTGCTCCAGCTGCTCCATTTCTGGCAAGTCCAGATTCGGCGCCTCGGGCAGCTCCACATAGGTGTCAATATCCGGGCGCACAGGCACGGGGATGGCGGCCATGCCGGGCGCATCGGGGATGTTGAGCGCCGGCATGGTGGGGGCATCCGGCAGCGCATCCATGTCGCCAATGTCCAGATTGGCCAGCAGCGCGTCGATATTGGGCGCGCTGGGGTCTGCCGGCATCACCATGGGTTGCGGCGTGTAGGTGGGCTCGGCGCCCATTTCAATGGCCGGGGCCGGCAGCTGCGGGGCATTCATCAGCACTGGCTGCGCCACATCACCCATCTGAATATCGGCCAGTGTGCCCAGCGAAGCCATCAGCTTGAGGCTGTAGTCCTTGGCGGTCGTGTCCAGCGCATTGATTTTGGAGCCCACAAATTCAATTGCGGCGCCCATTGCGTTGTTGGGGGTTGTGCTCATGGTCAGATGCTCCGTTTGCTGGGTGCGACCGTAAAGGTCCAGTCGTTGATATAGGCGTGCTGGCCGGTGAGGGTCAGCGTGTAGGCAAAGTGGCGCCCGCGCAGGCCTCGGCCGAGGATGAAACGGCCGGTGGTCAGCACCGCGGCAGGTTTGCCGGGCAGCGCATAGGTGTAGCTTTGCGCCTCCTCTCCCCCGTGCGTTTGGGTCACAGTCAGCGCTGCGGCTCCGTCGAGCTCGTAAGACAGGTACGAATCCACCAGATGGGCCAGCACGCCACCGGTCATGTCAATGGCGCCGGTCTGTAGGTGGGCCTGCATCGTCTCCTGCGTGCCGGTGAGCTCGTGCACACCCTGCTCATTGGTGGCGTACAGCTTGCCGTCAATCACTGCCAGGCCATTGAAGGAGAAGGGGGCAAAGCGGCTCATCCCCCAGCCATCCGCGGCCGCGGTCCATGCTTGGCCAGCCCCCTGCTGCAGCACCTCATCCCAGCCCACGGCCGGATGGTCGGCCACCAGCTGGGCGGCCTGCAGATGGTCCAGCACGGCATCGTGCCCTTGGCCAAGCTCCTGCATGGGCTGCACCTTGGCGCGGCCGGCGCCGTCGAGCTCGTCGCGCCCGGTGGCCACCTCGGCCAGCTGCTCGCGTGCACGCATGCGCCCCTGCACCAGCTCCAGAGCTTGGCCAGCCTCTGCCACCATGGTGCGCTGCACACTCAGCACGTCATCCCATGCGTGCGCAGATTCAGCCACCTGGCTGAGCACGTGGCGCTGGCCAAGCACGGTATCCACGGCACGGGCCTGCTCGGTCAGCACCGAGCGGGCGCCAGTCACGATGGCATCCGAGCCAGTACCAGCCTCCACCACCAGCGCGCGGGTTTTGGCCGGCATCAGGTCCAGGCCTCGGGCGCGCTCGTTCACCAGCACGCCGGCGCGCAGCTTGTCGCGCACCAGATTGCCGCCCACAGCCTGCTCGGTCGTGACTGCCTGCAGGCGGTCAAAAACGGCATCCTGCGCCATGGCCACATCCGCCACCAGCAAGAGCACGGCAGACAGCACCAAGTCCCGGCCGCGGCCCATTTCCTCGGTCACAAACCGGGTGCCTAGCCAGGTGGTGTCTGCCGCACGTGCAATTTCGTGTGTATCGTCGCGGTACGTCTCACTCATTGATGACTCCTATAAAGTGGTGTGCACTCTTGTTGTCCGCGATGCGGCACCAGCCTTGGAAAAACCTCTCTCCAGGCCTGCGCACGTTTTTCTCCGAAACGCTTGCATACTCTGTGTAACCCGCTACAACCTTGATAGCATCACGATAAAAAACATTGTCGAAGTCATCCGGTGATGGCGCCCAATACCATGGGTCTGGCTGGTCGTGCACGGTGATGGGCTGCTCCAGCGTCTGCCACTGCAGCAATGCCTTGGAGCTGCTGGGCTCCTGTGAGCTGGTGCCGTACTCCTTGATTTTTGGGGGGCCACCGCCACCGGCAAAGTGGTAGACGCCTGCTTCCGGGTGAATCAGCCAGGTGTAGTCAGCTGGCAGCGCTATCCATGAGCCATAGTCCGCAAAGTCGCTGCACGGGCCTGGGTTGTAGTTCTCCTGCACCACCCACACCGGGTTACTGTCCTTGGGGTGCACGGGAACCGCAGCCTGGGGACCAGAAACGCCACCGGCCCAGTGCCAAATGAAGTCATACGTCCAGTAGCGGTAGCTGGTCGGGTCCGCGATGGAGTACAGCCGCAGGCTCTTGCCATGACGCTTGCCTGCATGGCTTTCTCGCTGGGCATACAGCACGGCATTGCGGTCAAACCACGGCATGCACATGGCCATGGAAAACCTGCGGCTGGCCGTTTCTTCCGTGGTGGTTTCGTGCGTGAAATAGCGGTTACGCCAAAGCGTTCCAGGCTTCCAAAAAAAAGCGTCAAAGGAAAAATATGGCGTGTGGTCAAACCCCCTGTCCACACCCACGATGTTGGTTCGGACTTCCGTGTCTGACACGGTATCGCGGTCGTCAAAGTCCGTGCTGTACAGGTTGCCCATCAGGCCGGTTTGCCCTCGGGTTTCCACCTTCTCCCACGAGCCCACCGTCATGCACGCTTCGTAGTTGCTCTCCACGGCGCGCATGTACTTGCGGTCATCCTTGAAATACTTGAGCACCTTCAGCGTGTTGCCGGTGTAGTAAGCTGCCACAATCGTGTCGCAGCGGGGCAAAGAAGCACCACCGCGAGGCCTATCCATAGACTCAAACGAAATGCACCCTTCCATGAATGGCTCGGGGTACTTGAGCTCGGGGATACGCCAAGGCAGTGCGCCGCGCGCAAACTGCGTGATAGAGCCACTGTGCCCGGCAATAGGCTCCATTTCCAGGTTTGCCCAATACTCCAGCTCTGCCTGCATGACATTGGGCCTGCCCATCGTCGAGCGTGCACGCTCCAGCAGCTCCGACACCCCGACACGGCGCAGCTTGTACTTAATTGCCAAGTTCTCATGGTTTTTGCCACCCAGCTGCGAGTACAAGCCAGAGAGATAGGCATTGAGCACATGCTGCTCTTGGGAGTCAGCCAGATGGAACTTGTCGGGCAGCTTGCCATCATCCCGAGCTGGCTGCAGGCGCAGACTGAGTTTGAAAGCCAGGCCATAAGTGATACCCGTGCCATCGTCCACTGTGTAACAAGTGTTGACGCCTTCTGTCCCCCGCTCATTGAAGCTCCAGCCCAAAGCCGTTGAGTACATGAAGTGGTTGTAGAAGTCGCCAGGGCCACACACTTTGATGATGACTCCAGCCCTGCGCCATGCTTCAAAGTCACGGCTGTCCTTGGGGAAGCCTTCGCCAGAAGGCAGACCGCCAAATCGATCAATCACCCACTGCAGCTCGTCGTCACCCTGCTCTTGCACATAGGCCTTGAATGCGCCCGTCGTCGTCGCCGGTATCAGCGGCAGGGGCATCGCATATACCCCTGCGGGTGAAACGCGCAGCAGCCATGGCCGGTTGCTGCTATCGAACCCCACCCCATGCGTCCGGTTGAACTTGTAGTCGAACTGGAACTGCCCATCCTTTGGGGGGAAGCCTGTGTATCCAGGCAGACGTGTATTGTTCAGCTCCTCGTCAATCAGAGGCTTGATTCTGGCTGGCACCTCCATCCGAGCGAGTTCAATAGGGTCGTCGGGCAGCTTGTCTCGCTCTTGAATGCCATAGCCTCCCACCACCTGCACCAGCTGTGCCATCGCGCCACTCCACCATGTCGGGCGGCAGGATGCGTATTGCGTAGTCACAAAGTTCTCGCTGCCAAATTTGGGCTCAAACTCTTTCAGCTGTTGCGGAATTTCAACAACAAAGCGCATGAGCTTGATGTACTCAGGCACGTTCATGTGCTTGTACCCGCTCAGGCGGCGCCGGGTCATTTTCGTAATGCGCAGGGAAGCTGGTTGGCCATGGCGCACACGTCCAGAAGTCACCATGCCGGAAAAGAACATGGGCACAAAGTTCTTGGCCAGCCCATCGGAGACAAATACCTGCGGCTTTACTTGCTCCGGCTGCTGAATGATGACGCGCTGCACCCCGCCTGCATCAATGGCAATGGCCATGGCGCCACTGGGCAGCGTGCGTGCCAGTTTCAGACTGGGGAGGCCGGATACCGTCTTGAAGTTGGACAACCGCCGTGCCAAAAGCTCGGCAGCGGCGGCATCTTCTTCGCTGGCCGCTCCAAACTGCCCGTGTGGGCGGGGCTGGTGCATGGGCTTAGCTGGTCAGGCTGATGCGATAGCCCAGCTCGTACACGTCGCCATTCTGGAACACGCGAGGCGCGGCATACAGCGATGCCGAAATGAGCGCACCCGTGGTGCCACCGCGCTGGTTGTTGGTCAGCATGGCCGCACCGGTCACATTCAGCGAGCCCGAAGTGGCAATCGTGAGCGAAGCCACGGCCGCCATGTTGTCGATGCTGCCGGTGGCGGTACCGTTCTCGGGTGGTGTCCAGATGGGGCGGGTGGCGCTGGTGTAGCCCTCGGTCTGGCTGACGATTTCACTGGCCACGGCGGCAAAGTTGGCCGCCGTCCAGTTGGCTGCCGGCGTGGTGCTGCCGGCAAACAGGGCCAGGTGGTAGCTGGCGGGCTTGGCCTTGGTGCCCAGCGCCACATTCAGAATGTGGGCAAAGCCTTCGGTCACGATCAGATTCTTGTGCGCCTGCCAGTCACCCTGGCCATTCACGCGGTCGAAGTACACGCCCTGCGCCATAACACCCTGGCGGGGGAAGAAAATGCCTTCTTGGGTTACATCGAAGTTTTCAGCGCGGATAGCGTGCGCCAGCTCGGTACGCAGATTGGATTTCATCGCCTTGCTCCAAAAGGTTAGGAAACAAGGCGCACTCCAGCGCGCCAAAAGGAAAGCCTATGTTACGGCCGTAATCAAGCGGTTGCCATGCACTGCGCTGGCACCGTTTTGACCATGCACATTGCCGATGTGCTTGGCCTGCACCTCGACCAGCCCGCCCTCGCTGGTACCGACCACATAGCCATTGGCCGCCAGCCATACCGCGCAATGACCACCACCGCCCGAGAGCTCCCCGCCCAGCAAGTCCGCCTTGACCAGTAAAGCACTGCCCGGCACCGGCGCGCGCGCAGCCTTGCGCACCAGCTGCAGCGCCTCGGGGCGGTCACCCGACAAAAACGCCACGTGGTCGACCTGCCCCACCCAAATGCCGCCGTCCACCGGCTGCACAAAGGTGATGCGCTGGGGCATGAGCACAAAGTCGTGGCGCTGGTCGTGGATGTGATAGGCCAAGGCCTGGGAGAAGCGCAGCACGTTGGAGCTCGCGGTAACCAGCCGACCACGCCACACGCCGGCAAACCGCCCGCCAGGCATGGGGCTCATGTGGCGGAACTGCGCCGGCGCGCCCAGCGTAGGCAGCAGCGGCACCACCACCTGCAGCTGCGAGATTGGGTAGTCCTCGCCGCGCAGCAGCTCGCCGCCGTTTTGGCGGGTGAAGTACAGGCGAACGTGGGTCACGGTGTCATCCAGACACAGCGGGAAAGTCACGCGCAGGCCTGCGCCATCGGGGGCATTCACGAAAGCCGCCGGCGATAAGGGCGACTCCATGCCATCGCGCAGCCAGGCCAGTGCCACCCCGTAATCGCCGCTGGCCAAGCCGCCGGCCTCGAGCTCCAGCCGCGGCGCGGGCGGTTCTGGCAGGCACAAGGGCACCGCCTCGGCGCCGTTATAGGTCCAGATGCCATAGGGCGAGCTCACGGCCACCAAATTGTTGAGCACGAACTGCGCCACCAGCCCACTGCCCACCGTGGCCAAGGGCTCAAACTCCCATGTGTACCGGTCCACGCGGCCCCACTCCTCCTCGAGCTGGCCAAACACATCGCCATGCAATGGGGACTGCCACAAATTGCGGTAGGCCGTGGGCGTCACAAGCTGTGCACCTGGGCGCATGCGCGCACGGCCGTTTTCAAACAGGACATTGACGGCATCGCGCACATAAAAGTGCTTGTCTTGCCCTTTGACCTGCAGCTCGTCATCGGCGCTTTTGTTGTCCATGCCCACCATGGGCATCATGGAAAAGGATTTCATCGGGTGCCCCCTTGCGGAATTGCTCGGCGTTACCGTCCGGGCGGATGTAATGCACACCAAGGCGAACGCCAGGCGTGCCGAATTGCTGCATGTTGTGGCCAAGCCCCCCCACCCAAGTGGACAGCGGCCGGGTGAATGTGGCATTGCGCACGCGCATGCGCTGGGCGAATGCCTGATAGTCGTATTCGCTCAAGAAGGTGTCAAAGCCAGCGCAGGCCACACCACGCACCCGGAACGAAACCCATGCCACACCAAACAACTCGGCCACATAGCCGCGCGGAATCGTCGGCATCAGGGGCCCCACACGCAGGCCTTGCCACTGGTATGGGGAATCGCCAGACTTTCGTGTACCCATGGCCATGCTGTCATGCCCCCGAGCATGCACGGTGCGGTGCAGCAGCTCTATGCGCGTAATGCCGAACTGGTTGGCCAGCAACCCACGCACCTGAAGCGCTCGCGGCCCCATGTATGGCGCAAATGCCACCAGCGGCCTGCCAAACACCATGGTGTTGCTTGCGTCGAACTGCTCCAGCCCTGCCTCATAGGGCAATGTTGGCCAGCCCATGCGCTGGGTGTAGAACCCATTGACATTCACATACTGGCGCAGATTAACCACGCTGGGCGTGCCCAAGCGCAAATGGTTATTGCCTGGGGATACATCGCGCTGTACCACAACCCGGTGCTGCAGCGTCAGTGTCACACGTCCAAACTGCACCCCCACGCCTTTACCCGTCTGAGGATCCCCGTCAACATAGTGCAAGTGGCGTCTTTCATGGTTTTCTATCGCCTGCGCTGGCGCTTCCATCACGGCATAAATCGTGTGCGGAGAAAGACGAGGCTTGCCCAACTTTGTGGAACTCTGGATGGATTCATTGACTGTGATGGTGCGAATGCGCAGTCCGACAAAGGGCTCTCCTACGGTCAGCTCGTAAATACCGGGCTCCACACGAATCGAGTTCGCGTGCACAAATGCCGTACCAAAGTGCCGGTCCGGCTCAATGCCCACCGGATACACCACCTGCTGCTGCATGTGTGGCCTGCCGACTTGGTACTTTGGAGCGGGAATACCGTAACCAGCCTCCGGGTCGTTCACAGGGTCAAGCGAATCCAGCCACACAAACTGCTCACCAAGCGGCGGCACCCCCATACGGATAACCTGCAGCTTGTCGCCAATGCGCAGCATGTTAGTGCCCGCCACCTGGATGCGGCGCGTGCGGTCGGCAATCGTCGTGCGGCCAAACAGCGATGTGTCGGCCCCATCGGGCGCGACGGGCCGCCACTGCAGGCGCACAAAGGCATCCCCGAACTCGGCCATGTCATAGCCGCGCATGGGCAGCTCAGGGGTGAGGTTGCGCACCACGGCGTAGCCGTAGTAGTTCACCATGGTCCAGCGCGGCGTGATCTTCTTCCAGTGGATCTCCAGCGCAGCATTGCCCACCTGCTTTTCTTCGATGCCCTTGGGCTCCACGTAGCGGGTGTGCAGGCGCACATTGGGCAGCTCAATGCGTGGCGGCGCGATGGCATAGCGCGTCTCGAACGTAATTTCCCGAATGCGCTCGGCCACAAAGGGATACCCCAGCACCCCGCTTTCAATCGCGCCAATGTATTTGTACTCGCGCGAGCGGTTCTCCACCAGGGTGCCACCGAACGCGGTGGCCACGAGGCCCGCAGGCTGCAGCAGGCGCGCGTTATTGCGCACGATGCCCCAGCTGCTGATATAGGGCGGCTCCATGCCCTCCAGCGGCAGGCGCCGGATGCGGTAGGCCACCAGCCCCCACTTGTAACCCTCTGCCCAGCCAGGCGCTGCCATGCCCACCGGCAAAATAGGACGGGCCTTGTTATCAATGAAGGGCTTGCCCATCATCGTGGCCACCCACCCTGTGGCGCGCGGGTAGCGGTTGCGGTTCTCCACCAAGGTCCAGATGGGCCAGCTCGGCGGGTTGAGCAAACTGTCCGGGTCAAAGTACATCGTGATGTACTGGCGCAGGTTGTAGACCTGCAGGCGCCCGAATTGCTGCTGCGGCTCGTTGTAGGTGCGCACGCTGGGCACCTGCACAAACTGGATGACGTTGTGCAGCCTGGGCCATCCAAACGCCTCGGCAAATCCCAGCGGGGCCAGCGTCTGCACCTCGGGAATGATGCGAGAACCCCAAAGCGTGGCCACATAGCCAGCTGGCGCGACATGCTGGGTACCACCGACCACGTGCGTGGCACCCTCTTCTGGAAGCTCGATGCCCTTGGGCGCCACAAACCGCTGGGCAAAGCTCACCCATGGCGTGCCATGGCCACCCATAAACCGGCCGTGTCCCAGTATTTCACGGTTGCCATGCTCCAGGCGCGGCAAACCAGCACTCGATTGCTCCTTCCCCTCGGGAGTGATATGCCGGTAGCGATACCAGACCGTGGCTTCGCCCACAGTGGCCATGTCGCGGCCTGGAACCTCCACACAGCGAATGGCGTTCCACACCGTTGTCTCGCCCATGGCCTGGGAATAAATGCCTCGGGGCTCCAGGCTCGGGGTGCGCTCCACCTTGGCTTGGCCAAAAGCGTTGAGCGGCGCTGGAATGCCAGCAGCGCGCACCATACGGATCACATAGTCAATATGGTGCTCACCAAAAGCAGCACTGTCCCAGCTGCGCGGCGCGAACGATGGTGTTTTGTTACGGATTTCAGCGCCACCGATGGCGTCCTGCCGCAAACCTACGCCGTGCACCACCCGATTGCGGTTGCGTAGCTCGGCCCATGGGTTCACCGCAGCATCATCAAACCCTACAGGCTTCACCCGGAAGTTTTTCAGGCGCAGCAGCACATCGCCAAAGACGGCGCTGTATGGCGATGCAATGTGCAGCACACGCTGCGCGCGGTCGCGCACCACAGGGTAGCCAAGCTGGGGGTCAGCTGGCGCAATGCCAGCCAGCTTGACGTACTTGGTGCGGTCGTACACCGTGGGCACACCCCACTTCAGCGACTCCCAGCCAATCGTGACAGGCTGCTTTTGCACGCGCGCGGTGCCAAACAAGGAGCCCAGAATGCCACCTGGGCGCAAGAAACGCGGCGACACCACGGGCGCGCCCATGGCGTAGTGCGTGAAGCCGCTGGGCCGCACTGTCTGGTCGGCCCGTGTGTTGACCACTGAAGGGCGCCCGGCGCCTGGGGAGCCAATGCCACCGGGAAGAATGTCTTTTTTGCCGCCCAGCAGCCTAGGGTTGCCCAAATTGCCCGCCATGAACTGGCGCGGGTAAACGAACTGCAGCCAGTTCCACACATTGGCCGTGCCGAAGGCCTGCGACACAATAGAGGACGGCAGTATGGGGCGCGCACCCAAGCGGAAGTGGTGCCCGCCGAACTCCTGCGCGTTGAAGCCTGCAATAAAAACGGTGCGCTTACCCAGCTCCAGTGTTGGGCGTCCCATTGCTGGCGGCGCAATGCCCTGTGGCCTAGCCGATTCAGGGCGCGTCAGTGTTGGTACGCCGTATCCCGAAGTGTCGCTTGCTGTGGCACCCAGCACCCAGCCATAGCCCACGGCGCCGAACTCCAGCACTACTGCGCTGCCCGGTGGGGGCTGCAAAGGCTCGGCAAAGTTCAGGATGATGTTTGAGCCCGGCGCAGGCTGGTATCCACCCGCCAGCCGCAAGGACGGCATAAATGGGGGCTTGGGTGATGCAATCCCTGCTGGGGTAATGAACCTGCGCCAGCTGACGTACTTCGGCTGCGAAGTAGAGCTGGACTGCCAGCCCTCGGCAAATATGCGCTGAGATTCGCGCTCAACAACAGCATTACCAATGCCACCTGCCGCAATCCCGCGAGGCCTTACCTCGCGCGCCCGAAAACGCACGGTAGGCGCGCCCATGGCCCCTTGATAGGCAGCGCCTACATAGCCAAGCGGCGGCTGTGCATCCGTGAAGTTGAGTGTTAAACCTGTGCCGGGTGGCGCTGGCTGAGGTAGCCCGAAAGCTAAGTGAAGACGACTGCCTTTTGGGGCCACCATGCTTGCCCCCTTTAGAACATAGGTACTGCTTTAACGTGGCTGTAAATCACGCCGTTTTGTACCCCGGTGTCATCCACGCCAACTACCGTCCACGGGCCTTCTTCGATGTGGGTAAAACTAAACACGCCATCGTCCCGAGTCACCTGCTCTGCAATAAAGCGCCCAGAAAACTGGTGATACAGGCGCACGCGGCGCGAAACTGGCTCACCAAGCGATGTGGTTGAGCCGTCCAGCTTGAATAGACCGCCAAAATCCATTGGCGCCCAATGCTGGAGCGCAGGGCGTGGACGCCACTTTTCAAGCGCAGGGTCAAAAATAGGCTGCCCCGGAATGCCGGGACAAAGCTGCAAGCCTTTATTTCGCAGGGCAGAAAAATCCACTACCCGCATTTTTCGCTCATGTGGCTCAAACTGGGAAACTCTCGCAATTTCTGTCACCCCAGCAGCGAATGTGCCCGTTCCAGAAGCTCGCCAAATCCATTCCTCGCCATCGTCGCTGACTTCTACGCGCCATGATCGAGGCGACCAGTTAGCATTGCTTTTGCGCTGGGTAAACGCCATATATTTAATATCGCGTTTCACCCCTTCACCAAAATCATAGCCCCACCAGTTACTACTCCCGTTCGCATTGGAGCTCCATTCAGTATTTGGATTTCCATCCACGGCAAACTCTGGCAAAGCTGTACCTTGATAGATACTGCTTGCCATAGCGGTTCCACCTACCGCCATATTTGGGCCATTAAATGACTCTCTTAGCTCAATCTCAGCAATAGTAAAATACTGAGTAGCCAAATTAAAAATTCGCCAAAAACGGTATCCATTCATCGCCATGGCCCCGTAATGTCAAAAAATGCTGCGCCAACAGATGTATATCGCCTGCCGGTCACAACAATAAACTTTCGCCCTTCCACTCCAATAAATTCACCGTCAATGATCGAGCCAAAGGGTACTGAGCCAGTAATATCGCCGTGCATGCTCTCGTAGAATCCCGGCATATATCCTCTCAACGCCCCTTCTGATACGGCGCGAATAGGCGTAATCATCATCCCGTTATCTGTGCGGTGCGGATAAGCAAAGCATGCAGCCTCTCCAATCGCATTTTCATCCCAGCAGTGGCCCATGTTTGCATATTGCACTGGTGCATCTGGTGTGCCAGCGATGCCGCGCATCAGCCATGCGCTGGAGCCACTTTCACCCGAGTTTTTGCGACTGGATGGATAGAAAACCCCATTGTCTTGGTATCTGTCACCGATGGCATTGGCATTGGCATTGCCAGCAATAAAGCAGCAATACGGGTCAACCTCCATGAATGGGTGTGCCAGTTCTCCAAACGCATGCCACATTGGCCAAGAAGCACCTGTTGGCAACCGCGTGTTGTTGTTGGCACTATCCACTTGGCACATCAAATAGAAGGCGCGCGAGTCTGCTATCAGAATCCATGGTTGGGGCAACGCGTTGGCTGACCCTGTTTTGTAAACCATGATTCCCGTAGGTCGCCGTGCAGGAGTGGGGAATGGCTCTGTGAAGCCAGCAGTCAAAGACTCCATATCACGGTAGCCTCGCCAGCTGGCCTCTCTTGTGCCTGCTCCAGTCGATGCGTTATCAATCACATGGAGAAAAGGCCTTATCCCTTCTTTTGAGCGATAGACCGCTTCATTGAGTCCGCTAAAAACCTTCTCCCAGTTTGCCCCTGGGCGTTTGACGGTAATCGTCCCTGTGCCTTCGGCAGTCGTTGCCCCATAAACCGGGTAGCTAAACAGATTCGCCCCAAGCACACGTACAGGGAAATCTCCGTTTAGCTCTGCCTCGTTCGCGCCTTGAATGGACAAATACTGCCCATCTTTGAACAAGTGAGGCTGGCTAGTTTCTACGGTTGCCGTGTTCTCCGAGATGCGCAGTGAAACCACTTCAAGCGCTCCGAAACCGTTCACCAAGCAGGCATCCAACAGTGCAATCAGCGAGCCCATGGTGGCATTCAACGTTGGCGCGCCATACTGGCTGCTGTCAAAGTAATGAACTCGCATGCTTATACCCACTCCGCATCCATATCAATCCAAATGCCGCCAAAATAGCTGTAGCTAGAGCCCCGCCCACCCATGAGCATTAAGCTTCGCCCCTCCATTCCAACTATCGCGTTTGACGCAAGTAAGTGCCCATGAGAAAAAACTCGGCCATGCGGGCTTTCGTAAGCACCGGGAAGCTGGCCGCGTACATAAACACCGTTATCGTTTTCGTATGCCATCACCGGGCATACATAAAAGCGCCCGTCTGGCCGGTGTGGATAGCCCAAATATGCGGTTTGCCCCAAACAGTATTGCGAACCAAATCCATGGCCAATAAGAGCAACCCCGTAAATAGTCCCGTGTCCTGAAAAATTGCGCGCAATCGCAATCGGTGCAGCCTTGGAACTAGGGCTTTGAGAATCTGAAGCAGAACAAAGAACACCGCTCACTGAATTGTCATCGTTGTGCCCATTCATGACAGACAAGAAACTAGCGTAAGCGTCTGGCACAAATGTTTTAAGCTGGCCAAACGCCTGCAGGTGTGTGTAGCTTTCGTCACGAAAATCCGTCGCACCCAGGCGAGTGCCAAGCGCTATATAGAACGTGATTCCATCACTTACGATGTGCCACATCCGGCTGTCAGCGTCGTTGGTTTTGGACTTGCACCACCAAGCACCATCAGGGTGTGCAAAGGTCAGCTGAGTTGGGAATCTGCGCTCCCCAGTATCAATATCAAGCATCTTTTCATACGCGCAAACGCCTGCAAAACGGGCGCCAGCACTTGAGGTGCCTTCATCCGATATGCGTAAATAGTGCTTATTGGAGCGTGGATGCGTTGATTGATAGGCCGCTTTGTTCAATCCGCTAAATGGCTTTGCAAACCCAGCAGGCGCGCGCTTGGCGGCAAAAACGCCCGTAGCTGGCGATGTGGGTGTGCTCTGAATTGGGTATTGCAGCGTGTAGTCGTCAACCTTTGTGACTCGATGAACCCCGTTGTACTCTGGCTCCTCTGCGCCACTAAATTCAATCCAGTCTCGCGTTGCGTAGTTGTGAGGCTCCACATACCCCACGGTGACTGTGGTGCCGTCGCGGGTAATTTGAGTGGGGGTGGTGTGTCCAAAGCCATTCACAAGGCATGCATCCAGCACGTTAATCAGCGTGCCCTGTGTACCACTGAGCACTGGCGCCCCCGCCATGTCAGACCTGTATTGAAAGACTGGCATTACTTCGCCTCCCCATAAGGTGTTTCACTGGGCCAATACCCCTTGGCCGCATGCCATGCCTCGTACTCGTCCAGCACATCCTGGCCAGCGCCACGGGCGCGCACAAACTCCAAAGCGTGGTCAAACGAGTCCTTGCCGGTGGTGTTGCGCATGCGCTCGGCGGCAAACATCTGGAACGGCGGCAGGCCTGCCACCTTGGTCCAGTCAATAGCCCGCGCCAGCTCTGGTGCGGGCTCATTCATCGTGATGGGAGTAGCGGCGATGCCCACCACCCCTGCTACCTGTGCAGGGGGTTTGGTGGCGGGTATTTGCTTGCTCATGAGTTCAGCTCCTGTATTCGGTGCGCTACCTTGTTGCGCTCTTCCTTGGTCAATGACTCAAGCATGTCAATAACCTGATCTACAAGTCGAACCCCATTGGGGTCTTTCTTGCTGGTGCCTACGCCAGTCCATAGCTCCAGGTTCTCGGGGCGGTTGTCATCGCGTTTGCCGTTCTTGTGGTGGACTCGCTCGCTTTTCATGAGTGGTCGGCCGATGATCTGCTCCATCACTAGGCGGTGCTCCATCACCTTGCGACCTTCGACACGGACCATGATGTAACCATGCGTTGAGCGAATCTTGTCCCCGATGACCCTGCCGTCCAGCGTGATCTCCGGCTTCTTCATGCCAGCCTTCCTGGCCAGCGTAGAGCAAGCACGAGAGCAATACGCCCTGGTCTTTCCATGCGGGCGCTGGAACTGACAACCGCACTGCGCGCACGTAACTGTTTTGTCCTTGGTCGTCGCCTTCACTTTGCACGCGACAGAGCAATACTGCTGCTGCGCGTACTTGGCCTTGAAGACTGTCCCACAACACGCGCACGGCTTCTCGCTAGTGCGCGTCCGCGAGTACCAGCAGTCCTTTGAACAGAAGCGTTGTTCCGCCCTCCTTGGGCGGAACCTCGTCCCGCAGTGCTCGCAGGCCACATCTGGCAGGTGCCGAAGTGCAGTCATGGTGAATCCCTCCTGTGTCGATGTGAATTCATCATGGCACTCTATCGCTACCTGCACCAACTCAAGGTTAAACCTTGAATATTTTGTTCGCGCCGTTATCCCAGGTGACGATAATCACTCTTATTCGCACAGGTTCGCTACTCCTGTACCGCTTTCGCTGCCGCCGCTTTCACGGCGGGTTGGGCTATATCTTCACCCTGCTCGTTGCAGGGGCCGGGTACTTCGGCCCGCTTGGGCCTACGGCTTGCGCCTAGTCTCTGAACCTTCCGCCGGTCTGGCGGCTCGGCTGCTGATTTCCCAATCCTTCAACTTTTCAGCCTGTCGCGTCTGCGCTTCCGCGCTCCGATGTAGGGTGAAGGCTCTCAGGGGTTCCCAGCAATTCTCCCGGTTATTTTCTGGCGCTTACGCAGCCAGGGGGACGTATCGTTCATCCCCACCGTTGGGCGTGATCGGCAGGCCTGTGGCCGTGTCGATGTAGGCAATCAGCGGGCTCGATGCCTCAGTGCCGGTGTCCGCATAAATGATGATGGCCTCAATGCTCGGGCCAGACACGCTGGTAAACGTCACGTCAGCCGCGTCGGCAGCGCCACCCGTGGTGCTCTTGGCCGTCAGCGTCACCGGGCCAGCAATACGGGCCGAAGTAGGAATGTCCGACAGGTACTGGTGCACGGCAGTTTGCGGGGTGTAAGCGCCCGTATCCACCAGCAGCACCTTGATGGTGTCGGTCATCCAGTTGATTTGGGCCTCGAGGAAACGCTGGCGCGCTGCGTCATAGAGGGTATTTGCCATTTGTGAGCTCCTTCATGCTTGAAGAAGCGCACTCCTGCGCGCCGTGGTTGGTATTGCCGTCGCGTGTGATTTTCACGTCTCGCGGCGCTTCGATGCAAAGCCGTGCTGCCTGGCCACTCTTGTGCTCCAGCACGATGCGTGTATTTCCAATTACCAGGGCTTGCCCTTGGCGCAGGTCAATGTGCAGCTTGGATGTACTCATTGCGATTCCGTCTCAATGGGATGTGTGGCCTCACGGCCAGAATGGGCGGGTGACATGCGGCTCGTCCTCGCGCGTCCACGCCCGGCGGTTGGTACCGGGGTGCTCGCCAAAGTGGGCGGTAAACCGCTCCAATGCCGCACGCGCACGGTTGGGGTCGAATGCCTCCGCATCCGGCACCGAGAAAGCGCGGTACTGCACCCAATCCATCAGAAAACGATGGTCCTTGCTATCCAGCTCGGGCTCGTCGTTGTCGTCTTGGAGCTCAGCCAGCGGGGTGCGATAACCCTCCACCACCAGCGTGCCATCGCGGTGGGGCGCAGGCATCAGGGTAAGCACACCACGCTCGAGCAGCGCAAATTCAGGCCCCTGCGTGAGCCAGTTGGCACGCTCGCGCCAGCCGGGTCGGTTGGCATCGAGCCATTCGGCCGTGTGCAGGTGAATTTGCTTGTCGGGGCGGTTCAACAGGTGAATGTTCACCAGCTCAAACAAGGACTTGTGCAGGTTGTAGCTGGCCTGCCCAGCCACAAGGGCCACACGGGTGACGGCTGGATTGCTGCGCTCGAGCAGCAGCCGGCCGCGCTCGGCCGCCTCGGTTTGGGCCTCGTTGAGCCAGTAAACCAGCTCCTCATTGGACCAAAAGTAAGGCGCAGCCAGGTCGCGCAAATCTACGCGCAGCCCCCTGATGAGCTCGGCCAGCTTCACTGCGCCACCCCAAACTGGTCAATCAGCTGGTGCAGGCGCGTGCGCATGTTCTCCTCTTTCATGTTGGCGGGCCAGCGCTGCTGAAAGTTGGTGAACGCAAACGAGCGCAAGGCCTCGGCATCCATCATGCCGATGCGCAGCTTAATGTCGTTGAGGTTCTGCAGCTCGCGGTCCTGCTCGGCCTGCTTCGCGGCTTGCTCTTGCTGGGCCTGCAGCACCTGCTTGACGCCCTCGAGCTCGTCGGGGGTGGGCGGTGCGTCGTCGGTGGTGCTGGCCACTGCATCGCCCTCGCCTGCTGGCACCTGTACAGCAGCCTGGCCATCGTCGGTGGCGCTGGCGGTCTGCACGTCCTCGGGTGGCAGCTCTTTTTTCGTGCGCTCAAACATGCCCGTCAGGCGCAGCAGCTTGTTGGCCATGTCCACGGGCAGCACATAGCTCTTGCCCGTTTCAAACTCCTTGCCGCTGCCAGTAACGTGGTCCTTCCATGGCGAGCGGCGGTGAACGTAGGTCACGCGCACAAGGTCCAGCGGCATGGAGCCGGCGAACTCGCGCAGGTTTTCCTGCAATTCGGCGCGCGCCACCTCCACCGCGCGTGCTTGCACCTCCTCCAGCACCTTGAGGCCGGCATGCACCACGCCGCGGAAAATCCAGTCCTTGGCGCGCTGCTGCTCGGGCAGCTCCGCATAGGGGCAGATGCAGGGGTGCAGCTTGGCATCCACATCCTTGGTGTCACCATACTGCCAGCCCTCGGCCATCTTGGTGGCCAGCCACGATGCATGCGCCTGCTCGGGCGTGGTGTCGGGGTTGTCCACGTGCATCTTGACGCCGGCCAGAATGGACTGCTTGTGCCCTTCGCTGGCCAGCGGCCAGGCTGGCACCGAGTCATCCCCAAGGGATGCACAGTAAGCGCGGTTGGCCTCATGGGCCATGACAGCCAATCCGACCAGGACGGCTTGCGAGAGAAGTTTGGATTTCATGGGATGCTCCTGCAAAAAGTGGAGCACGCGGCTCCACTTGAGGGTTTAGGCGGCTTGGTGGCGCGACTTGCGGGGGCGCTTTAAGGCGCGCCGAGCATTTCACCCACGATGGAGAAAGCCACTTTGCCGGCTTTGGCCACGGCTGCGCCGGTGATGGTGGCCACCACATAAGCGTCTTTGGGCAGGGGCACGGGCGCGCCGCCACCGGTCTTACGCACCACGCCCGTGGCGGACAGTGCAAGCGCGCCGCTCAAGAAGTCATCGGCCTGGGGCAGCTTGGTGCTGTCCTCGCCGTCGACGTACTCGATGCCGAGCTTGACGGTCACGTTTGCACCGAATGCGTCGGCCACGTGGCCAATCACATCGATGTGCGCAAAGCCGGCAGGCAAGGTGCCCAAAATCACCTTGTCATTCTCGGCCAGCGCTGTACCTTGTGTGCCATCGACCACCACACCGGTGGCATTGGTGGCAAAACCAAAGGGCAAACGGGACAGGTTCCCGTAGGGGCGCTCGCCATACTGGCGGTTGCCAAACTGTTTCAGACGTTGCTTTGCCATTTCGGGCCTCGCTGATTGAAGTGAACAGGAAGGCCGGGCAGCTGCACCATGCAAGCCGCCCGGTGCGGTCTTACTGGCGTGCGCCGATGATCTTCACCACGGTGTCGATTGCAGTGCAGCCGTAGTCGGTCACCTGCTTTTCGTGGCCATGGTCGATCAGGAACTGCACCTTGGACGCAGCGCGAATCATCCCAATCAGGATTTCGTGCTTGTCGCCGTGGTCGGTCTTTTCTTCGGACCAGAAGTAAGGGATGCCCGAGTGCTCCGAGCTGGCGTAGGCTTCCATGATGGCCTGGCCGCCCAGCAAAATGGCGCGGTCAATGGCGTGCGTGGTGCCCAGCGCGGCAGGTGCCTTGCAGGTGGATTCGGTCAGCTCGCTGTAGCTGGCGCAGTATTGGATGTTGTCACCCGCGTAGAAGCGAATGGGCTTGGGCATCTTGACAATCAAGGTGTTATTCCACAGGCCGGCATCGTTCAGAAACAGCGGGTGCATCTTGGCCACCTGGGCGCGCGCCAAAGACGCGGCCTGCAGCTGACGGAAAGCAGGGTCTTGCGAGAAGGAGCTGTATTGCGCAGGCGACACCAGCAGCACACGCAGCGGGTGGTCATCGGCTGCAGCGTCACCCTCGAATTTCACGGGGGGCGGTGGCAGCGCGATTTGCTCCATCGTGGTCGCAATGCCGTCGATGGTGTCCATCTTCATCAGGTCGGCCGAGGTCAGGTCGACCTCATCGCCCGTCACTTCAAAGGGCTTGATGCCGTTGCCACCGTCCGCAATAAAGTGGCGGTTCTTCGAGGGCGCGCGCACCTCATTGACCATGATTTCTGCAAATTCAGGGTCGTTTTCCGTGGGCACAATCCACTCGATGTTGTTGTGGAAGCCGCGCGCACCCGCCATGTGCACCAGATTGCTCTGGTCAATGTAGCGGTCTGCCAGCGACTGCGCCACGGGGCGGCCCAGCGAGCGCAGGTCGTAGGGGTTGCGGATGCTGCTCATGGTGTCAGGCAGCGCCACAGGGAAACGCGCTTGGTCCACGCGCAGGCGGTTGCCGGTAATTTTCATACCGACACCACGGCCAGACGCATTGCGCGAGCCCATGATGGGCTTGGCGTTCACGGGCTGAATCAGGTGGAACTCCACCTCATCGCCGCGGCCCTTGCCCAAGTCCTGCACGCGCACCACAGGCATGTGCTGGGTGGTTTGCTTGCGGATGGTGGCAGCTGCGCCGCCCGTGCCGCGGGGCATCTTGCCCACCAAGTTGTTGAGCACACCGCTATTGCGGGTCATGTGAGCAGCAAACAGGCCTGCTGCCATTTCCTTCATGGCGTTCTTGTCGCCAAAGGGCATGTGAGTTTTGGTAGTCACTTGCCGTCTCCTTCACAGGGACTGCGCCGCTTCACAGCGGTGCGGGTTGTTAAGCGTGTCGCGCGTAATAGGCCTCGCGCTGCTCTGGCGTCAGTTCTGCCAGGCGCTCTGCCAATTGCGCGGCGTCCATTTGCTCCATCGCCTCGAACACCGAGCTCGCGCCCATCGCGCCACCGGCGATTTGAGACAGCGAGTTAGGCACCTTCGGGGGCGTGGAATCCAGCAATGCCTGGGCCTTGGCGCGCGCATCCGCGGGGCCTTTATCCTGTGGTGCTGGGGTTGCGCGTCCGGTTTCCTTCTTGAAGTCGTTAAGCAGCTGCACCACATCCGTGGCTTGGCCTTGGGCTAAGACTTGTTCAATGGCCGGGCGCATATATGCAGGCTTGCTCTCCACCCACTGCTTGAGCTCGAGGCTTTGCGCAATCTCGTAAGCGTCCGCGTGAGCTTCCAAAATGATTTTTTGGTGCTCCTCGAGCGAGGCGGCTGCCTGCTGCTCGCGGATAGGCTTGAGAATGGCGTCCACTCGCGCCTTGAGCTGGTCCTCCAAATGCTTGATGGCCGATTCGTTGCGCCGGCGTTCAGCAAGGAATGCACGTTTGAAGTCATCCTCCGTGAAGTCGCCAAGGTCAACGTCATCAGCCAAACCCAGCGCTTCCTTGATGGCGCCCTCTTGCTCCGCGCTCAGCTGGCTGCCGGCGGGCTTGCCTTGCTGGTTGCGCAGTTGCTCCAGCTCCTGTAAGAGCTGGGCCTCACGGGCTTCTGCAGCCTGGGCGCGCTCGCGCGCTTGCTCGAGCTTTTCAAAGCCAATCAGGTATTTGCCACTCTTGGCCACAATCGCCGCGTTATCGGCGTTCAGCTGCGACTCATCCACGCCAGCGGGTACTGGTGTGTGGGTGTCTGCAGCAGGTGCTGCAGGCGCAGGAACATCGCCGGCTTCTGGCGTCTCTGGCAGTGCGGGGGCAACAAGGGAGGGGTTTTGTGCAGCGGTGGCATCCGCAGCAGCTGGCGCGCCCGCATCCGCGGGGGTTGCTGCATCAGGATTCATCAGCTGCTCCACCAGGGCTGCTGCGTCCAAGTCGATTGCAGCTGCTGTGGGAAGGGTGCTATTTGTTGGCATGCTATGGGTTCACACTCATCCAAGTGGGACCGTGCATGTGATTGGCCGGGGAAGGGTCCAAGCCCTCCCCTAGTCAATCTCCAGCTACGGGATGGCCGCGCAGTGCGCGGTTTTGCGTCTCTCACGAGGCGCGGACCTTTCGGCCGTGCTGGCAGTATTCACAGCGAGTGGCGCAGGGCCAATCCAAGCGCTGGCACACTTTTGCCAGCTATAAAAAAAGCCCCGACCATAGGTGCAGTCGAGGCCTTGCAGACTTGTCTGCTTGTCTTGCCGTCATGTATTCGCAACAAGCACGCTCATCCGGTGCGCTATAAAGCTGAATTGGTCACAAACATCCTCTTGCAACAAAAACGAATGCAGTTAGACGCGAACAACCAGCCAGAGACAACTCAGCCCTCAAAACCCAAAAGAGACTGGTTTGGCTATATCTTCACGACAGTTATTGGTGTTGGCTTTACTTTTCTTATTGCTTGGTACCAGCTCTATAGCTCTCAGCGTGATGCAGCAGCTGCAGAAATAGAAAAGGCGCGCTCAGTACGACAAGCAGCAGTAGCCATTATTGAGGAGCATGTGCTCAATTCAAAAACAATTGAAGTTGAACGCCTTACAAGACTTATTGAGCAAAGACGCCGCGATGAGGCAATAACAATACCAATCCCCGTATCTGAGGTTGTAGAGTTAGCGGAATTTGCTATTGCTAGCAGCAGACATTTATCAATAGATAAAAAAGAAGAAGTTAAGCCAATATTTGATAATTTTTATAGCGAAGTAAAGTCTCGCTCTTTTAAACCGTTTAATGAAGATAATCAGAGCAGCCCGCTTTTAAACGAGGTGGCCAAGAACATTCAAGATGGTCGAGCAAGCGAAGCTCTTGCTGGACTACATAGACTCGATGAGGTTCACAAGCAAGAACTATCAGAAGCGCAGAATCGTGCAATACCAAGTTTTACTGATGCGTTTTTTGGTATATTTGATTCGCCATTAAAGAGCTTAGGATTTTTAGCATTCATCATAATTTATTTCCTAATAGCTAGGATTTTAGCTAGAAAATTTCAATATTATCGGGAATATAGACGAAATTCACTTGAAAGATTTTAAATAAGAGTCCGCATTTCGTAACCTAAAGCGGACTCTCATTCATGCTCAGCGAGACTCCTGAATGGCCATATTTCTCAGGTTTTCTCGCAACGCCTTGGGCGCGGTATCAGCCAAGCGCTGCGTGCGGTCCTTGCGCATTTCACGAGCGCGCTTGTGCAGGTCTGGCACGCGGATGCGAATAGGCTGCTCGGGGTTCTTGCGGTTCCAATCCAGCATGCGCTCGCGCGCCGCATCGATGGCCGACTGGTCCCCCTCGGCAATACCGCGGGCCCACTGCGCACGAATCTCGGCGCTGGTCTGCGTGTAGAACGAGCGGGCGCGCGCCATAAACACATTGGTTTCTTGCACGTCCGCCACGCTCTTGGGTTGGAAGCCGATACCCTTGGCAATGGCTTCGGGCAGGGTTGTATCAAGGATTTTGTAGCCGTCCTTGTTGGTGTACAGGCCGGTAACGCCCATTTCCACACCTTTGGCCACGTTGCGCACAGCCGTGGGTGATACCTCCATGGCGGCGCCGGCCAGGTTGCCACCCAACGCCATGCCAGCGCCGGCAAAGACACGCTGCACAAAGTCGCCAGCAGGCCCCACCATTTCCAGAATGTCGCGGCTCTTGTCCTCGTTGGGCCCCATCAGGCCGGTACCGGGGATGAGGTTACCCATGCCCAAGCGGCCAGATACATCGATAGGAGCGCCCGGCAGGCCGGAAACGCCGTTTTCGATAAAGTCTGCGCCCCACACACCCACCAACGAGGTCAGGAACGCCTTGCGCGCTTGCTTGGTGTTGAAGCTGTAGCCCATCTTGGCTGCCAGCGCATTTACCACGTCCTCCACATCCTCCACAAACGGCAGGCCGCCAGCGCCACCCATGAGCATCAGCATGCCCAGCGCCAGCACGGTCGCGCGCTTACCCTCTGGGCCGCCTTGGGTCCACATGCGGTGCAGCAGCTCCAGATAGGACACGCTGTAGGTCTTGAACGTCATCAGCGTGCCGCCGATGGCGCCGCGGGCAAAGCGCATCTTGTTGGCCTTGGAGTACATAAATTGCGACTCCTGCACAGCCAGGCGCGCAAACTCGGCCGGGTTGTCATGGCCATTGGCGCGAGCGATGCGGTAGGCCGCAATAAAGGTGCTGCGGCGGTTGAACTGCTCGGCCCACGCAAACGGTTGACCCCACGCCACCACGGTGCGCCGCCAGAAATTGTTAGCGGCTGCTTTCGCCTCACCCACGGCCGTGCCGTCGCCGGCGCGCAGGCTGGCCTGGCCACGGGCCTGGGCCATCAGCTGGTGGATTTCCTGCGGGCTCACGGTGCCATCGTCCTCGGCCGCCTGCAGGGCCTTGGCCAAGTCAGGTTCATACTTTTTACCGCGGGTGGCCATGTCCGCCATGGCGCGCGACAGCTGGGCAGCGGCATTGCGCGCGCTGGTGAACTGCGTCAGCCATGGGAAAGTCACGGCCGCAGGCTGGGTCATGTTGACCAGCGCCGAGGCAATCGAGCCGCCGAGGTACTGCGCAAACAGGAAGCCGCGCACGAGCTGGCCCTCCTCCTGTGGGTTGCTGATGTACTCACGCAGGGCCATGGCGGCGTCCTTGAGCTCGCCCTTGCCCTTGGGGATGGCTTGAATGGCGCGTTCCATGGTGCCGGCATTCAGGGCACCAGCACCCTGGCGGGCATTGGAGTACACAAAGCTGGCCAGCACCCGGCCCACGTCCTCCGAGTAACCGGCGATGCCCTTGCGGTGGATGAGGCGCTTGAGCGCGCTGTGGTTGTTCTTGGTCTTGCGGATGAACTCCTGAAACGCCAAGTCCTTGGCCTCGTTGCCATCCATGCCCAGCCCCAGCATGTCGCCAAAGAGCTCCAAGCTCTCGGGATTCACGCCGGCAAACAGCTTGTGCTCGAGCTTGGAGAGCTTGCCGCGGGTGACCGTGGCGCCCTCCTCGGCGTACAGCTCCTGCATTTGCTTGGCCATGTCCGCAGCCTCGCCCTTGCTCTCGAACAGGCCAAAGTACAGGCGGCTGCCATCCTTGTCGACCACATCGACGGTGTGCTCACCAAAGCGCTGCAGCGGTGCATAGCCCTTGGCGATGAGGTCGCGCGCACGGGTGGCAGCACGCACCACCTCATCGTGCAGGCTCAGCAGGCGCTCGGCGCCAGTGTCATCTTGCAGCGCCATTTCATGCAGCATGCTGGTGACCACATCCATGGCGGTTTCAAGGTCTGGCGCATCCATTACCACGTCGCGCAGGTCGGCGTACTCACTGCCCAACAGGCGCAGGATTTCGGCGCGCGCCGTCTTGTCCAAGCTGGCGTCGATGGTGCTTCGTGCTTCGCGGAACAGGCCCAGCTGTGCATCGTTGAGCTGGAACATTTCGCGCAGCTCCGCATCGGTCCAGCGGATGCCAGGCTGCAGCAGGCGCTTTTTAAACACGCTGGTAATAATGGCTTCGTACTGCGATTGCGGCAGGCTTTGCCACATGCGAATCACATTCGGGCCGTATTCCCGTGTGGCCACCAGCTGCTGGGCCTTTTGCTCGAGTGTCCAGCTGGCCGTCATCGTCTCGAGGTCCGCCACCAAAATGGGCTTGCCCTCAAAGTCGCGCGTCCACAGCAGCGTGCCCTCAAACAAAGGCTTGGCAATCGCCTTGTTATCCACAGCTGACACGGGCTTTTTCGCGTTTTTGCCCCAAAACTTGAGGTCGCGCAGGGTGTCCAGCTTGGGCAGCAGGCGCGGCGCCAGGTCTGACACCTCGTTGGCCAGGCTCGAAACATCGTCAATAAACTGCTGCGCCGCATTGAATACGGGGCGGTATTCCTTGTGGTTTTCAGCCAGGTTGTGCTGCGTGCCAATGGTCTTGTGCCACCAGCTGATGCCGCCGGGGGCGGTGCTCATCAGCTCGTTCACGTATTCCTTGGCAGCGCCAGACACCTCGCGCAGCGTCTTGACGCTGAGCTCGGGGCGCGCCGTGCGGTTGCGGGTCAGGTTGTCGGGCTGCTCCAGCACGGGCAAGGTGCCATCGACGGACAGCATGCGCACCACAAAGGCCTCGGCCTCGGTGTGTGTGAAGGCGCGGATGCGGTCCGCCAGCTGCTGCAGGTTCATGGCCTGGGCCACGCTGGCCAGCCATTTGGCCAAGGCGGTGACGGTCTTGCCGCGCTTGGTACCGACCAAGTTATGGGCAGCCAAGTCCTCAGACACCTCTGCAAGCGCCTCCTCAATGGCCAGATTGCCCCACGCATTGCCCAGCTCACGGCCGGTCAGGCCTTGCTTGCGCAGCTCATCGCGCTGGTGCATACCGGTGGCGCTGGCTGCCCATGCCCTGGCCTTGTCGCGGACCACCTCACTGCCGTTCAGCAGCTGGCTAAACAGTGTGGCGCGCTGGTCAGCCGGTAGCGCACGGGCCACCCCAGCATGCAGCATTTCGTGGAAAATGGTCTGCACAAAGTCCAACCCATCACTATGAGCATCCGCAAACAGGTACACACGCCCGTCAATCAGCGCACCCTTTGGTGTGTCGGGGGGAAGCGAGACACCAAGCTGCCGCGCGCTATTCAGCAAGATAAAGTCTTTCGCCAGTGGCAGCTGGG
>ERZ1034913.265-NODE-265-length-47706-cov-36.080040_pt1 | contig 47706 bp, 41 predicted proteins | sample MGYA00520697_ERZ1034913 | MGnify/ENA primary metagenome ERZ1034913 (study PRJEB33766, sample SAMN09781786) | gut metagenome | biome: gut microbiome | host: Homo sapiens | place: Madagascar | study: EMG produced TPA metagenomics assembly of the PRJNA485056 data...
CCACCATGGTATCCCAAGCCCGGCACATAGGGACGTTCCTTTTATGCCGGCACCTGGGGACACTCCTTGCAAAAGCAGCTAAAAGAGCCCCGTCCCAAATTTGCTGCTTAGGCTGGGTCGATGTCCATGCTGGCGACTAGGTCAATGTTGGTGTCTAGGAGGTTCTCGAGCACGACGTCGCCCATGCGGATGGGGGCCTCGACGACAAAGCCGCGGATGAGGTCCATGGCTTGGGCGTGGAGTGCCAGCGGGATGGCTTCGGCCGTGCGCACGGGGAGCAGGGCTTCGTCGCCGCCGGAGACGGCCACGGTCGTCGTGAGCACGCGCATGGGGCAGGTTAGCTCCTGATGTGCGAACGTATCACCGCGCGGGCAGTTGTTGCCGGTCACGGAGCGAACTTCCACCACGGCGCCATTGGCGTCGCGCTCAACCTCTACGGTTAGGAGGCACTCGGATGGGCATGTCGTGCAGTTGAACTGCAGCGTTTCGGTCACGTTATCGCTCATAGTTTATGCCTCCTCGATGGGATCGACGGATAGGACGATCTCGCTGGCACCCAGGTCGAGCGCTTGTTTGATGACCTTTGCCGGCAGCGGGAAGCTTTCCATGACGCTCGGCTTAAATGCACGGGCCTTGCCTGCGAACAATTCCTCGCCGCCAGCGAGAAAGCGCACGCGGGCGGCGTCGACCGGTCGACGCACGCGGAAGTTGAGTTTAGTGAGTGCCACAGCCGTAATGCGTCCCGGCAGCGCGTAGCCCGCGATGCCGGCAGGGGAGACCGTGAGCTCGCAGCCCGTGTCCGCCGCGCTCGCATCGGCCTCAACACCACAGCCCAGCGCCCATACCGCCGCAGCCGCACCGGCGCGCTCGGACTCGGTCGTTACGTTGTCGGCCAGGTCGTGCACGTGCAGGACGTTGCCGCAGGCAAATATGCCCGGCACGCCCGTCTGCAGACTCTGGTCCACCACGGCGCCGCGCGTGCGTGGGTCAAGCTCTACGCCTGCGGCAACCGAAAGCTCGTTCTCGGGAATCAGGCCCACCGAAAGCAGCAGCGTGTCGCACGGAACAATGCGTTCGGTCCCCGGAATGGGTGCCAGGTGCTCGTCGACCCGACTCACCTCGACGGCCTCCACGCGATCGTGCCCGATCACGCGCGTCACGGTAGTGGACAGGTGCAGCGGAATACCAAAATCGTCCAGGCAGTTCTTCACATTGCGGCGCAGACCGTTGGCGTACGGCATGAGCTCGTACACGCCCTCGACCGAAATCCCCTCGAGCGTGCAGCGACGCGCCATGATAAGCCCGATATCGCCCGAACCCAAAATGACGGCGCGCGAGCCGGGTTTGAGATTTTCGATATTGATGTATCGCTGCGCCAGGCCGGCCGTAAACACGCCGGCGGGACGGTTACCGGGAATCTTGATCTCGCTGCGGGTGCGCTCGCGGCATCCCATGGCAAGGACGACCGCGCGTCCGGTGAGTCGCAGCATGCCGGCGGGGCTCATGAGCGTGACGGTGTGGAGTGCTGCGCCTTCCGTAGGCTCGCCTGAATCAATCCCAATCACCATGCTGTTCAGGAACAGCGCAATGTCGGTTGCGCGCACCTGGTCGATAAAGCGCTGCGCGTACTCGGGGCCGGTGAGCTCCTGCTTAAAGTGTGACAGCCCAAAGCCGGGGTGGATGCACTGGCGCAGGATGCCGCCCAGATGCTGCTCGCGCTCCACGATGGCCACGCGTGCGCCGGCCTTGTGCGCGGCGAGCGCGGCCGCCATGCCGGCAGGTCCGCCGCCGATAACGACCACGTCGAAGGCCTGCGCGGGGACTGCCTCAACGGTATCGCTATCAATCGCGCTCGATTTGAATTCCGCCATCCTAGCGCACCCCCTTCAGCGGTCCCTCAACCAGCCAAGATCCGGCGTCCTCCAACAGTACCTCGCTGGGGTCACAGCCCAGCTCTCGGGCAAGAATCGCCACCACGCGGCTCTGACAAAACCCGCTCTGGCAGCGGCCCATGCCCGCGCGGCAGCGGCGCTTGACGCCCTCGACCGAAACCGCACCCGGGCGGCGTCGAATCGCGGCAACAATCTCGGCCTCGGGCACTGTCTCGCAGCGGCAGACGATCTGCCCCCATGCAGGGTCGGACTCAATGAGCTCTTCCTTGCGTGCAAGCGGCGCACGGTCGAAGTCGTCCGGCGCGCGGCGAATCGGGTCCCAGTCGGCCCGCTCGCGCAAGGTCACGCCCGCCTCGCGCATCACGTGCTCCATGCGCTCGGCGATGGCTGGCGCGCTCGCCACGCCCGGCGACTGAATGCCTGCCGCTTGAAACAGCCCCGGCACCACGGCCGACTGACCAATAAAGAAGTCGTTCGTTCCCTTAATGACCGGGCGACCGCCGGCAAACGCGCGCACCACGCGGCGCGTGTCCAGATTGGGCACCAGCTTGCGCGCGCCGCCCAGCAGCGCGTTGACGTCGTCCGCATAGGTCTGCGTGTCGCCCGGCTCGCGTACAGCGGCCGTCGCAGTAATCACGGTGTTGCCGTGCACGGTGCCCGTGACGATAACGCCCTTGGATACCGGCGTTGGAACGGGGTAGAGCGGCATGAGCGCACGCGGCTCCTTGTCCAGTACCACGATATTGCCCTGGCGCCAGACCATCTGAAACTCCTCGGCGCCCGCCATATGCGAGATGTGCGCGGTGCCGTTGCCTGCGGCGTTGATTAGATAGCGACAGCGCACGTCACCGGCGGGCGTTGCCAGCGTAAAGCGCGCGGCTTTGTCATCCGAGCCGGCAACATCAATGGCCTCCACTGGCGCAGACCGCATAAACGTTACGCCGTTGGCAACCGCGTTCTCCAGCGCGGCGATGGCCACTTCAAACGGGTCAACGTAACCGGTCGAAGGGCACCACAACGCGCATGTTGCGTCGGCGCTGGCACGCGGTTCCAGCTCGCGGATACGTTCGGGGCCGATAATCGACAGCTCGGGCACGCCGTTGGCAAGGCCATTGCTGCGCAGCTTCGCCAGTTGCGCACGGTCCTCGTCGTTAAAGCCCAACACCATGGATCCGGTGCGGCAAAACAAAAATCCCAGCTCTTGGGCCCAAGTACCATACAGCTCGCATCCGCGGGCATTGACCTGCGCCTTTACGGTGCCCGGTGCCGGATCGTAGCCGGCGTGCACCAGACCGCCGTTGGCCTTCGATGCGCCCATTGCGATATCGTTGGCCGCCTCGACCACGCAAATGGACAGGTCATAGCGCGCGAGTTGCCGCGCGATGGCGCACCCGGTGATGCCAGCGCCCACAATCGCGATATCAAACGTTTCCGTCACAGTGCCTCCCAGACGAGTTGACAGGCTGTCAATAGGACTATCCTACGGTCTGCACACCCCCAGCGTGGCGGCAATGCGGCGAACAGCCCCGCAACACCCGCCAACGGCAGGCGAGGGGAGATTCGGCAACGTCGACAACCTTGTCTGCCGACAATTACGGCAACCGTTCGTCTCGATCTGTAACAGTAAGAGGGGAAAATCGGTCCTATGTGTTACAGATTGAGATTTAAAGCCAGGGAGAGATTCTTCTGTCTCGGTCTGTAACATCTGGGGACCGTTTTGGGGTCTAGATGTTACAGATTTAGATGAACCTATCAGTCGGTTTCGAATGTCTAAATCTGTAACGGTTAGGCCTGTTTTTGCCGAGTTGTTGTTACAGATTGAGATATTGAGATTGGACGTTTTCCTTTGTCTTGTTCTGTAACAGATAGAAGGGTTTCTGGCCCCTAGCTGTTACAGATTGAGACATTCGGTTCGGACGGTTTTCTTTGTCTTAATCTGTAACAGTTAGCTGAGGATTTGGAGTCAAGATGTTACAGATCGAGATTGAGGTCGGGGAGGGACCCCTGTGTCTCGATCTGTAACACCTAGATCCGGATTCCGCACCCATCTGTTACAGATTGAGATGTTTGTGTCCGCGCCAGCCCCGTACCCAGCCGTGGTCCCCATATAAACAAACCCCGTGGTAAACTTGACCGTACTGTAAATATTCCGAAAGGTACACCTCAATGTCCAAGTACATCTCCGAGCTCATGTCGCCGCAGCTTATGGGCGTCATCTATGCCTTCGTGGGCTTTATCATCGCCCTGTACGTGCTGTCCGTCGTCTATGTGTTCATCGACGCTCGCCGCCGCGGTGCCAGCGCCTACGTGGCATGGGGCATCATCGCCCTGATCCCGTTTGTGGGCCTCATCGCCTACCTGGTCCTGCGCCCGCATTCCTACGCGGCCGACCGCGAGGAGCAGGAGCTGGACATGGCCCTGCGCGAGCGTCAGCTTGCCCAGTACGGCACCTGCCCGCAGTGCGGCGCCCCCATCGAGAAGGACTTTGTGGTGTGCCCGGTGTGCGACACCCAGGTTCGTAACGTGTGCCCCAGCTGCCATCGCCCGCTCGACGCGCACTGGAAGGTCTGCCCCTACTGCCGAACTCGCATCCAGTAGCGCATCCATCGCCGGGCCGGCTGCAAGCCACGGGCACCGCGCGCCATGCGAAAGGCAGACGTGCGCCCCACACCCCGCCCCCACACGATGAAGCATGCGTAGAAAATCGCCCGCCGTGCCATTAAGGTGCGGCGGGCGCTTGTATACCAAGGCAACCTGCCTATAATGATGCAAGTCAAAAACGCCGAGCGCATCGCACGCACTTGCATCAGGCATCCGAGAGGAGAAAACATACCCATGAAGGCACTCTACAATGACGGTTCGGTGGCCGAGCTTCCGCAGGACGAGGTCACGCACGTCATCCGCCACTCCGCCGCGCACATCATGGCGCAGGCCATCAAGCGCCTGTACCCCCAGGCCGACTTTGCCTACGGTCCCGCGACCGACAACGGCTTCTACTACGACGTTGACCTGCCCGAGGGCGTCAAGATCAGCGAGGACGACTTCCCCGCGATCGAGGCCGAGATGAAAAAGATCGTCAAGGAGAACCTCAAGTTTTCCGTGTACGAGAAGCCCCGCGCCGAGGCCATCGCCCTTATGGAGGAGCGCGGCGAGAAGTACAAGGTCGAGCACATCGGCGACCTGGACGACGACGCCCGCATCACCTTCTACCAGCAGGGCGACTACATCGACATGTGCGTCGGTCCCCACATTTGCTACACCAAGGCGCTCAAGGCCTTTAAGCTCACCGGCGTCTCGGGCGCTTACTGGAAGGGCGACAAGGACAACAAGATGCTCACCCGCATCAACGGCGTCGCCTTTGCCACCAAGGAAGAGCTCGACGAGCACATGCACATGCTGGAGGAGGCCAAGAAGCGCGACCACCGCAAGATCGGCCGCGAGATGGACCTCTTTATGATGCGCGACGAGGCCCCCGGCTTCCCGTTCTTCCTGCCCAACGGCATGATCCTTAAGAACACGCTGCTGGACTACTGGCGCGAGATTCACCACAAGGCCGGCTACGTGGAGATCTCCACGCCGCTCATCATGAACAAGCAGCTGTGGAAGACCTCGGGCCACTGGGACCACTACAAGGACAACATGTACTCCACCGTCATCGACGACGAAGAGTACTGCATTAAGCCCATGAACTGCCCGGGCGGCGTGCTGGTGTACGCCTCTAAGCCGCACTCTTACCGCGAGCTGCCCATCCGCGCCGGCGAGATTGGCCTGGTGCACCGCCACGAGCTACGCGGCGCCCTGCACGGCCTGTTCCGCGTGCGCTGCTTTAACCAGGACGACGCCCACCTGTTTGTGCGTCCCGACCAGCTGACCGACGAGATCGTGGGCGTGGTCAACCTCATCGACTCCGTGTACCAAAAGTTTGGCTTTAAGTACCACGTCGAGCTTTCCACCCGCCCTGAGGACTCCATGGGTTCCGACGAGGACTGGGCTCGCGCCGAGGAGGGCCTGCGCACCGCTCTGGAGAAGCTGGGCATGGACTACGAGGTCAACGAGGGCGACGGTGCCTTCTACGGCCCCAAGATCGACTTCCACCTGGAGGATTCGCTCGGTCGTACCTGGCAGTGCGGTACCGTCCAGCTCGACTTCCAGATGCCGCTCAACTTTGATCTGGAGTACGTGGACGCCGACGGCACCAAGAAGCGCCCCATCATGCTGCACCGCGTATGCTTTGGCTCCATCGAGCGCTTCATCGGTATTCTGATTGAGCACTTTGCGGGCAAGTTCCCCACCTGGCTGGCTCCCGTGCAGGTCAAGGCACTTCCGGTTTCCGAGAAGAGCCGCGACTACGCTCACGAGGTGTGCGCCAAGCTGGAGGAGGCCGGCATTCGCGTGGTCTGCGACGACCGCGACGAGAAGATCGGCTACAAGATCCGCGAGGCCCGCTCCATTGACCGCGTGCCCTACATGCTCATCCTGGGCGAGAAGGAGGTCGAGGCCGGCAACATCTCCGTCCGTGACCGTTCCAACGAGACCGTTCAGATGAGCGTTGACGAGTTTGTGGCCAAGGTGCTCGAGGAGATCAAGACCCGCGCCTAGCACAAACAATACAAGAATTAACAAAGGCGATTGTCCTCGCGGGCGGTCGCCTTTTTTGTTGTCTATAGAAGAAAAGCCGCTGGTTAGAGCGGCTTTTTTGTTGTGCAAAAAGGTACAGGTTTTTGTAGAGGCGTATGGAGATGCACCCATTCGCGGCGCATTTTGTGCAATCTGGGAAAACGCGAGCAGTTTGCTCGTATAATGAGCTTCGTCGAAAGATACAAAAACCTGTACTTTTGCGACTGCGCCTAGCTGCGAGCGAGAAGCCTGTTCTTAACGCCCCTGCATCCGCGTGCGTCGCGGAGCAAGAAAAGGGGGCGAGAGATGGAACAGACAATGCGGCGCCAAGAGCAGCTGCCCGGTGCCTTTAGGGGCACCACCACCAACAGCCAGCACGGCCGTGTGCGCTGGTATCTGGTCCACACCCCCAATGGAAAAGAGCGCGAGACCTGCGAAAAGGTCCGCCGCATTATCCCGCGCGAGCTGATGCAGGACGCTTTTGTGATGCAAAAGGAGTTCTGGTTTAAGCGGGACGGCGCCTGGTCGCTCCAAGCCAAACCCATGTACAAGGAATACTTCTTCGTCGCCACGCGCGATGCCGCAGCGCTCGATAGGGCTTTGGCACAACTCAGCTTTGGCTGCCGCATTGCCGGCAGTAAGGAGCGGGCCTATGCGCCCATGCCGGACGATGCGCAGGACTGGTACCGCAGCGTACTCGACGACGACGGCGTGGTGCGCAACAGCGTAGCCCGCATAGAAGACGGAGTGCTGCATATAGAGCAAGGGCCCTTGGTGGGGCAAGAGGCTCGCGTAAAGAAGATTGACCGTCATAAACGCTGGTGCCTGGTAGACGTGGGCGAAGGCGACTCCGCTTTTAGGGAGCTGCTTCCGTTGGACGTGCCCAGTAAGACGTAAGGGGACGTCGCACTGGTAATTCATTCGCAATTTGAATTCATCGATTGGGGGATCCCTGGAATCAGGGACGTGGATTTGAACTTGACTGCTAAAGAGATGACTGAAAGCAGTGCATCCATGGGGGAGTCACTGGCTATTCAGAAGATACAACCGAGCGGTACGCTGGCTTACCGTTTCTTTAAGAGGCTGTTCGATTTTGTGTTCAGTCTTTGCGTGAGCGTGGTTCTAGTTATTCCGCTCGCCGTTGTTTGTTTACTCATCTGCCTTGAATCGCCCGGCAACCCGGTATATGCACAAAAGCGTGTCGGCAAGGGCGGTAAGACCATCAACATTCTTAAGCTTCGCAGCATGGTCGCCGATGCCGGCAATGTGCAGAAGTATCTGAGCCCTGAGCAGCTGCATCAGTGGGAAGTCGAGCGCAAGGTCGACGATGATCCCCGCATTACCAAAGTCGGTCGGTTCATCCGCAAGTGCTCGATTGACGAGATGCCGCAGTTCCTGAACGTGCTGAACGGCGATCTTTCCGTCATCGGACCGCGTCCCATTACAAGAGACGAACTTGAGCAGCACTTTTCCGATGAGGAAAAGGCCGAGTTGCTTTCTGTCCAGCCCGGCATTACGGGCCTGTGGCAGGCAACCGATCGCAACGCTGCGACGTTCGAGAGTGGCCTGCGTCAAAAGATCGAGCTTCATTACGTGCGCAACCGATGCTTCCGCATGGACTGGAAATGCTTTACCGGCACCTTTGGTGCCATGTTCGGCAAGAAGAGGACGGGGCGATAGGTGGACGTTTCGGTTGTCATTCCAACCCTTGACGCAGAGCGCGAAATTGAGGACCTACTACGGATTCTTGAGAGTCAGTCTTTGAAACCAATTGAAGTATTGGTCGTCGATTCCGAATCTGAAGATCATACGGTAGCCGTAGTCCAAAGGCACGATGGTGTACGCATCTTGCAAATTGAACGCCGTGACTTTAACCATGGCGTAACAAGGGATATGGCCTTGAGGGAAACGACGGGCGATTTCGTTTGCTTTCTCACTCAAGATGCTGTTCCTGCTTCCGATGATTATCTGGCACGTCTTGTTGCCCCCATGATTGAGGATCCAGATATTGCTTTAGTCAGCGGTAGGCAGCTGCCCAAGGCGGATGCCCGCCGTTTCGAGCAGCTGGTCCGCAGCTTCAATTATCCCGATTCGCCTTCCGTCCGCTCAAAAAAAGATCTCGAGAAATGCGGCATTAAGACGTTCTTTGCCTCTGACTCCTGTTCGGCTTACAGGCGGACGGCATATCTCGACTGCGGCGGATTCGAGCGCGTCAACACGAATGAGGACATGCTCATGGCCGCTAGGTTTGTAGCGTCGGGCCTGAAGGTTGCGTATGAACCGAGTGCCGAGGTTTATCACTCCCACAATTTGACACCCAGCCAGCAGTTCGCGCGCAATCGCGCTGTCGGCATGTTTCTGGAATCGCACGCAGATGACCTTATGCACGCGAGCGAGATTGGTGAGGGTGGTCGGCTTGTCAAGGCGGTCTCTTCGGAACTACTTCGAGAGGGGAGATTGGGCGAGTTATTTGCCTTCGGGGTCGACTGCTGCGCCCGACTTCTTGGAAACCGTGCTGGCCGTAGGGCTGGTAGAAAAGAAAGGCTATAACAAATGAAAGGCATCATCCTCGCCGGCGGGTCCGGCACGCGCCTGTACCCGCTCACGCTCGTGACCTCCAAGCAGCTGCTGCCGGTCTACGACAAGCCCATGATCTACTACCCGCTGTCCACCCTCATGCTGGCGGGCATCCGGGACATCCTGGTCATCTCCACGCCGACCGACCTGCCCAACTTCGAGCGCCTGCTCGGGGACGGCTCCCGCTACGGCGTGAACCTCTCCTACGCCGAGCAGCCCTCGCCGGACGGCCTGGCGCAGGCCTTCACCATCGGCGAGGAGTTCATCGCCGGCGAGCCGTGCGCCCTGGTGCTCGGCGACAACATCTTCTACGGCAACGGCCTGTCGCGCCACCTGACGCGCGCCGTCCAGAACGCCGAGTCCGGACGCGCCACGGTCTTCGGCTACCACGTGGACGACCCCGAGCGCTTCGGCGTCGTGGAGTTCGACCGCGGGGGGAGGGCCGTCTCCATCGAGGAGAAGCCCGCCGAGCCTAAGAGCTCCTACGCCGTCACCGGCCTGTACTTCTACCCGGGCGACGTGTCCTCCCGCGCCGCCGAGGTAAAGCCCTCCGCACGCGGCGAGCTGGAGATCACCACGCTCAACCAGATGTACCTGGAGGAGGGGACGCTCTCCGTCGTCACCCTGGGCCGCGGCTACGCTTGGCTGGACACCGGCACCATGGAGTCGCTCCACGAGGCGGCGGAGTTCGTCCGCGCCGTCGAGCACTCCCAGGACCTGCCGGTCTCGGTGCCCGAGGAGATCGCCTGGGAGAACGGCTGGATCGACACGGCGCGGCTGGAGGAGGCGGCCGCGGCCTACGGCAAGTCGGTCTACGGCCAGCACCTGAAGAAGGTCGCCGCCGGCGAGATCGTCAACAGCCCGCGCGAGTACTAAACGAATGGATGGAGATAGAAACATGTCTGAAGAGCTCTTCGAGCCGAAGAACATCATCGTCACGGGTGGCTGCGGCTTCATCGGCAGCAACTTCGTGCACTACGTGGTCAACAACCACCCGGAGGTGCACGTCACCGTCCTGGACAAGCTGACCTACGCCGGCAACCGCGAGAACATCGCGGGGCTGCCCGCCGACCGCGTGGAGCTCGTGGTGGGCGACATCTGCGACCCTGAGCTGCTTGACCGCCTCGTGCCCGGCCACGACGCCATCGTGCACTACGCCGCCGAGAGCCACAACGACAACTCCATCGCCGACCCCACGCCGTTCCTGCGCACCAACGTGGAGGGCACCTTCTGCCTGCTGCAGGCCGCGCGCAAGTACGGCGTGCGCTACCACCACGTCTCCACCGACGAGGTCTACGGCGACCTGGCGCTGGACGACCCGGCGCGCTTCACCGAGGAGACCCCGTACCGCCCCAGCTCCCCCTACAGCTCCACCAAGGCGGCCTCCGACCACCTGGTGCGCGCCTGGCACCGCACCTTCGGCGTGAGGGCCACCATCTCCAACTGCTCCAACAACTACGGCCCCTACCAGCACGTGGAGAAGTTCATCCCGCGCCAGATCACCAACATCCTGGACGGCGTGCGCCCCAAGCTCTACGGCGACGGCAGGAACGTGCGCGACTGGATCCACACCGATGACCACTCGAGCGCCGTGTGGACCATCCTCACCCGCGGCGAGATGGGCGAGACCTACCTCATCGGCGCCGACGGCGAGAAGTCCAACATCGACGTGCTGCGCGCGATACTCACGCGCATGGGGAAACCGGCCGACGACTTCGACTGGGTGCGCGACCGCCCCGGCCACGACCGCCGCTACGCCATCGACTCCACGAAGCTCCGCCGCGAGCTGGGCTGGGAGCCCAGGCACACGGACTTCCCCGAGGGCCTGGACCAGACCATCGCCTGGTACACCGAGAACCGCGCCTGGTGGGAGCCCGTCAAGGCCGCGACCGAGGCCCGCTACAGGGCCCAGGGCCAGTAGGGGAGGCCGACAATGGCAGAATTCGACTTCGAGAAGCAGCTCTCCGTAACCGAGACCGGCATCCCCGGGCTCAAGGTGGTGGAGCTCCCCGTCCACGGCGACAACCGCGGCTGGTTCAAGGAGAACTGGCAGCGCGAGAAGATGGTGGCCGCGGGCATCCCCGACCTCCGCTTCGTACAGAACAACATCTCCTTCAACGACAACAGGGGCGTCACGCGCGGCATCCACGCCGAGCCCTGGGACAAGTTCATCTCCGTGGCCACGGGCTCGGTCTTCGGCGCGTGGGTGGACCTCCGTCCCGGCGCGGGCTTCGGCAAGGTCTTCACCTGCACGCTGGACCCCTCGCGCGCCATCTTCGTGCCGCGCGGCGTCGGCAACTCCTACCAGGCGCTGGAGGACGGCACCGCCTACACCTACCTGGTGGACGCCCACTGGTCCCTCGAGCTCAAGAGGACCTACACCTTCGTGAACCTGGCCGACCCCGAGCTCGCCATCGACTGGCCCATCCCGCTGGAGGAGTGCGAGCTCTCCGAGGCCGACAGGGCGCACCCGATGCTCGCCGACGCTCTGCCCATGGCCCCGCGCCGCACGCTCGTGACCGGCTGCAACGGCCAGCTCGGCCGTGCCGTGCGCGCCATGGCCGAGGAGCGCGGCCTTAACGGCTCCTTCGACTACTGCGACATCGACACGTTCGACATGTCCGACCCCGCTGCGTACGGCAAGTACGACTGGTCGCTCTACGGCACTGTCATCAACTGCGGCGCCTACACCGCCGTGGACAGGGCCGAGACCCCCGAGGGACGCCGCGTCTGCTGGGCAGCCAACGCCACGGGTCCCGCCCTGCTCGCCCGCACCTGCGCCGAGCACGGCATCACGCTCGTGCACGTGTCCTCCGACTACGTCTTCGACGGCACGGCGGAGCTGCATTCCGAGGACGAAGCGCTCTCGCCGCTCTCCGTCTACGGCCAGTCCAAGGCCGCCGGCGACCTCGCGGTGGCCGGGTGCCCCATGCATTACATTCTCCGCAGCTCCTGGGTCATCGGCGACGGGAAGAACTTCGTGAAGACCATGAAGGGCCTCTCCGACCGCTGCGCCGACCCGGAGGACGCGCTCAGTGACGTGACCGTGGTAGACGACCAGATTGGCCGCCTTACCTTCACCGATGACATGGCGAAGGCCATCTTCCATCTGCTCGGCTACCGCGAGGGCGAGCTCGAGCCGAGTGCGCCCTCAGCTTACGGCACCTACGACTGCACCGGCGCCGGCCGCGTCGCCTCCTGGGCTGAGATTGCGCGTGAGGTCTTCGACCTCGCCAACGGCAACGGCGCGTCTGTCCGCCCCGTCCCAACCGCCGAGTACTACGCGAACGCCCAGGGCCCTATAGCTAAGCGACCCGAGCATTCCGCGCTCGATCTCTCCAAGCTGGAGGCCGCGGGCTTTTTCATGCCCGACTGGGAGGAGAGCCTTGCCGCTTACATGCGGTGTTCTTCTTTGTTGGTGGCTTACGGCTCTCCTAACAATAATTAAGGTGGTGATTGAATGTCGAAACCAACCGTCGGCGTAGTGATATTGAACTACAACTCGCATGATCTGACTCTTGCGCTTGCCAAGCGCACTGCGAGCTTGCCGAGCGTCGATTTTGTCTGCGTTGTCGACAATGCGTCGGGCGACGATTTCGATGGGGAATTTTCGGAACCGAACATCCATTACATAAAGAGCCGAGAGAACTGCGGCTACTCCGCCGGGAACAACATCGGCCTCCGTTGGCTCGTGGAAGAATGTGGCTGCGAATATGTCTACATCGCCAACCCGGATACGATTTTCGGGGACGATGCCATTGCGGCTATAGCCGACCTTTTCGACTCAGACCCTACTGTGGCCATAGCCTCCGTGAGGAGGAGCGGCCACGCCGGGGCCAGCATTCACCAGTACTTCGACTTCCCGACATTCGGTAGCGCCCTGAGGTCCTGCTTCTTCCTCACGAGGAGGAGGTTCGAAGCCGAGCGACGGGATCGTCAAAACGCTCGGGTCGAGGGTGAGGGCAGCTTCTACGTTGACGCCGTCCCCGGGGCGTTCTTTGGCATGAGGTCTTCATTCCTTGTGGCGAACGGCTACATGTACGAGGGCATCTTCATGTACGGCGAGGAGATTGTGCTTGGCAGGCAGGCCGTGCTCGCGGGCTTCAGGTCGGCCATATCTCGCGACGCCTCCTATGTGCACGACCATGAGTCGAGGCGCTTCTCGAGTCCGAGGGCCTTCGTGAGCGACCACAAATCTCTCGTGAGATACTTCGATATGTTTGGTCTTCTCGGGGTGCCTCAGATGGCTCTTTTGCGTGTTTGCACTGCCCTTGGCTGTGCGGAGTATCGCGCCGCCTGCGCAGTCTACGGCATATCGGGGAGGCGTTCGTGATGCTCGCTCAGGCAGAATACATGCGTCGAGCCGTCGACTCTAGGCTGGGCCCGTTCCTCGAGGCCGGGCATGCGACCGCAGGTCACAACGGCCCTCACGGTCATCCTGACACACCGGTCAGAAACACGGGGCACTACCTCTGCGCTCTCTCTTACCTCTACAAGGAGACCGGTGACGGCATATACAGCGAGGCGGCCGATGCCTTCGCCCGCTATCTCTATGACATGCAGTCCAAGACGGCGTCGGGCGCTATCCAGTGCATGCTCGGCGACGGCTTCGACAAGATGAACGGGCTAATTGGGCAGGGATGGACCATCGAGGCTCTGCTGAGGTACCACTCTGTGTTCGGTGATGACCGCGCCCTCGCCGTCGCAGAACGAATCTTCCATGCACAGAGGTACGACTATTCGGCCCACCTCTGGCATCGAACGGACCTCGATGGCGGTGACCTCGGCATCGACCCGACCTACAACCACAACATCTGGTTCGCTGCCTGCGCCGCACCACTTGTCGGTCTCGCTGGGGACGATGAGGCCGAGAGGATGATTATCGATCTTCTGACCGAGGGTGCCGCCCGCGACTTCAAGGTGGATGGCGAGGGGCTGCTCAAGCACTCCGTCAGCCTCGCCAACAAGAACACGCGCGACGCTGAGACGAAACGGGCGATAAAGAAAGCCCTTAGGCCCCTTAAGTTCCTCAACCCCAGGAAGCTCGACTACAAGTACATGGAGTACGCCTACCAGGTCTTCGACATGTATGGGTTCTGCATCCTGGAGGAAGCGTATCCTGACCTGCCCCTTTTCCATTCAGACGAGTACAGGAGGGCCGCATCGCTTGCCCTCAACTACCCGAGGCTGAACAAGGAGCTCGCGCAAGAAGGTGGCGGCCTGAATGTGTACGGGTACCCGTACAACAGCCTCGCCTTCGAGTGGCCCTATGTTGCCAGGCACTTCGGCCTGGATTACGAGGACGGGGCAGCTGAGCTCTGGGGCGTGCAGTGCGCCTTGATGGGCGACCCGCAATCCGGAGACCTTACAAGGAGCAACCCCGACGTCGAGACCTTCGACGCCAAAACGTACGAGATAATCCGCGCGATTGAGGTGGAATAGTTTGCCCGCTACCGTAAGCATAGTAGTTCCCGTCTACAACGTCGGTAGCTACGTCGACGACTGCGTCCGCAGCGTCCTCAGCCAGACCCTCCCTGACTGGGAGATGGTCCTCGTCAATGATGGATCGAGCGACGACTCTGGGGAGCGATGCCGACAATGGGCCGAGGCGGACGCGCGCATCTCTCTTGTCAATCAGGAGAACGCGGGCGTCTCTGTCGCCCGGAACAACGGGCTCGCCCGCTCGACTGGCCTTTATGTCATGTTCGTTGACCCCGACGACTGGCTTGAGCCCGATTCGCTCGAGACCCTTCTCTCGGGGATGGGGGACGGCGTCGAGATTTGCGTCGGCGACTGCCTCCTGGAGAAGCGCGGGCAGACCAAGCTGATCCCCATGATCAACTGCGAGCAGCACGACTTCGACAGCAACGACAGGCAACGTCTCATGGCGCTCGCGCTTAACGGCAGGGGCTTCGAGTCCGCTAACGACGTCATCCTCGGGTCGCCTTGGGGCAAACTGTACCTCCGCTCCTTCCTCGACGAAAACGGGCTGCGCTTCAAGCCCGGGCTCAAGAAGGAGCAGGACGTCCTCTTTAACCTCAACGCCATCTCCCACGTAAATCACCTGCGGAGGGTTCCAAGGGCCGTCTACCACTACCGGGTCAACGAGGGCTCTATCTGCAACAGGTATCTCCCCGACTTCGACTCCATAACCGACGACATCCTCTCGTCGATACGGGGCCTCATCGACGAGAACGGATACTCGTGGTTCGACGGGGAATTTGACTTCAAGGTGGTCAAGATGTACGCGAAGTGCCTGAAGAGGCAGTACCTCCACCCCGAAAGTCCCCTCACAAGCCAGCAACGCGTGGAAGCTGCCCGACGGCTCGCTGGATCTCCTCTCTACGCGCCCACATTCGAACGGATGGAACTGAAGGGCATGCCCCTATCCGTTGTCGGGCTCGTGACCCTCGTGCGCCTTCGGGCTTTCAGGGCCATCACCCTCATCCTCGGCAGAATGGACGTATAACATGGCTGACAGGATAAACGTGCTTTGGGTTTCGAAGACTGCCCCTTACGACAACGTCCCACATGCGGGCGGCAAAGTACACAACTATTACCTCAAGGCACTGCACGCCGACCCCCGCTTCGACGTAAGGTTGGTCACGTTTGCCGACTCCTCGTTCTATCGGGAGGCGGATGACGATCTTTCCGGCTACGGAATCGAGCACGAGATAATCGAACACAAGACCGAGGGCCTGGCTCACACCTTCTGGGCCGGCCTGAACCTAGAGACCAGGCTGAACCCCTGGAACCGCTACGGCGGCCTAACGTACAACTTCGAGGCGGCTAAAGCACTCTCCGCAATCAGGACGGTCGCTGGCTCGGGTTATGTTCCCGACATCGTCATCCTGCAGTGGACCCAGATGGGGCTGCTCGTCGACAAGGTGAGAGCAATCTTCCCGGGGGCTAGGTTCGTCCTCATTGAGGAGGATGTCGCCTACCAGGGTGCCGAACGCGCCGCCGATATATCTGGGAGTTCGTTTGCGCGAGGAAGAGCCGCTGCTCTGAAGAAGGCCGAGCTCGCCGCACTTGGGGACGCGGATCTCGTCATCCTCAACAACCGCAAAGACCTTGCACTCGTGCGCGGCGAAGGTGTCGAGACCGACTTTTGGGTTTGGTGCCCCTATTACCAGTCGCTTCTGGACAGCGGGCGAGCATATGACGGTCGGAGGGAGATTGTATTCTACGGTGCCATGCGCAGACGCGAGAACTGGTCCGCCGCGCTCTGGTTTCTCGACGAGGTCTTCCCCGGCCTCGAGGGCGATGGCTACCGTTTCACCGTCGTTGGCGCCAACCCTCCCGAGCAACTAACCTCTCGTGCGCGCGAGGGCGTGACCTTCACCGGTTTCGTTGACTCTGTCGAGCCCTATTTCGCCCGTGCGCTTTGCCTCGTTGCTCCGCTGAGTATGGGCGCCGGCATCAAGGTCAAGGTTCTCGAAGCGATGTCCGCCGGGCTCCCCGTCCTCACGAACGACATTGGGATCGAGGGCATTCCCGCCGAGAACGGCGTCAACTACCTTCATTGCGAGGCGCCTTCGGACTATTCAAGCTCAATCACGGCGCTTGTCAATAACCCCGGCCTTCGCGACCGTGTCAGCTGCGCCGCGAGGGGTTTGATGCGCGGATCATTCTCCTTCGAAGCGGACGCCAAGACCTTTCCTAACCGGCTCTTTACTTTGGCGGTGGGCCTATGATGTCTCGTTCCTCCTCCACAAGCAATCTCATGAACACCAATATCACCTTCGGAACGGTCCTACTTGTTGTTTTTGGCTTCTCCTTCATGATGCCCGACATGTTCGCGACCTCTTTGACTTATCAGGCTGGAAATCTCGCGCTTGTGGCTACGGTTATCTATCTCGTAGCTCAGCGATACAAGCCCTCTCGTGTTGCCATTTGCTCCATAGCCTTCTACCTCTTTCTCGTGACGGCTAGCGCGCTTCACTCTTCGCCGGGCTTTGGCTTGAGCTTTGTCGTTTCGAGGGGCAGGACCGTTGTGTTTGTCTGCCTTGTCGACCTCATGCTGCGACGAGAAAAGAGGTCTACCCTCGGCCTACTCCTTTTCATGCTCTCCCTAGCGGTCTTTGCAGACTTCATCTCGCTCGTCTTGTTTCCCGACGGACTTTCTTATGGCGTGAACACTACCGATGGGGTTGGCTACGAACACTATTATTCTGAATGGGTTCTTGGCAACAAAAACAACCGCATGTACTGGTACATGGCCCTCGTTACCGTGGCTTACTGGCGCCATAGGCTCTCTCCGAGCTTCTTTTCGCGTCTTGGGCTCGTCGCCCTGTGTGTCGTTTCCCTGATGGGTGCGGCAATTTCGGAGTCAAGCACCTCGATTGTCGCTCTTTCTATCATGTCATGTGGCGTCCTCATGGGAATCTGGCCGGAGCTCCTTCCTTTGCCCAGAGTCAACGGCTACGTCCTCGCCGGGGTCTACCTGGCTTTTGCCGTCGCGATGATTGTGGGGAACGTCGGGTTTCTTGGTGACTTTGTGCAACAGGCATTCGGGAAAGATTTAACGTTCACGGGCCGCGCAGACGTTTGGACAAAAGCATTGGCGCTGATTGCCCGGCGGCCCTTGTCTGGCTGGGGCTACTATGACCCTGATTCGGCGTCGATTCTGTATGGCCGATGGGATCTCGCTAACGCGCACAACCAGATTCTGGAATCCCTTGTCGAGGGTGGCCTGCTTTTCCTGCTGATCTCGTCTGCCCCCATTGTCTGCATATTGCATTCCTCTAGAAAATGCCGATCTTCGAGAGCCGGTGACTTCACCACTCTCGCGATACTGGCGCTTCTCGTAGATATGCTCCTGGAGCAAATACTTGGCATGAAAATCGTTTGGGTCCTACTCCTGCTCTTTGACAGCATGCTCATCGATGATGAGTTGAGAGCCGAGGGGGCAATTGAAGCCGTCCCTGATCTTCCCTTGCGTCGCCCAGCATCTCCTCTGCGGAATGGACACATGGCGTTAGGAGGTAGCCATGCAGACTGGAAATAGTCCCTCGCGCGCACATCGGCTGGTTGTCACCATGTTGACGACAGGTGTTGCTACGCTTTTGGCCTTCGCAATCAATTTCCTACTGACACCCTATATTACCGAGAGGCTCGGCGTCGAGGCATACGGGTTCATAACGCTCGCGAACACGTTTGTGAGCTATGCGATGATTGCCATGACTGCGCTCAACTCATTCTCCACCCGCTTCATTGCCGTCGAGTACCAGAGGGGTGACAAGAAGGCCGCAAGCACTTATTTTACTTCGCTATTCTTTGCTAATGCGGCAGTTAGCCTTGTTATCTTCCTCTGTATGCTGCCGGTCATAGCGAACATTGATGGCGTACTTGATGTCCCTGCCAGACTTGTCTCCGACGTTCAGTACTTATTCGTGCTCGTGTTCGTCAACTTCCTTGTAACAAACGGTTCAAACTCCTTCTCCTCAGCGGCCTACACGAAGAATAGATTGGATATTTACGGCTTGTTTCAGGTCGCCTCGTACGTTGTCGAGGCCGCCATCCTCGTGGCTCTTTATGCTGTTTTCGATGCTCACGCCTACTTCTATGGGCTTGGACTGCTGGCTGCCGGTCTCGTTCTCTTCGCCGGCAATATGTGCATATATAGGCGGCTGACTCCTGACATAAAGCTTCGTCCAAGCCTATTTTCGTTAGGCGCAATGAAGACCCTGTTCGTGAACGGGATCTGGAACTCGATTAACAATTTAGGAAATGTGCTTATCAGTGGGATTGACCTTCTGCTTGCTAATGTGCTTCTAAGCGCGGTCGCGATGGGCCAACTCTCGCTATCGCGGACTTTCAGCAGTGTCTTCAGCAGGCTCTACCAGCTTGTCTCCCAGGCTTTCCAGCCATTGTTCCTGGAGAGCTACTCCTCAGACAACAGAGAAGCTCTCCTGTCTCGGCTTAAGCTATCAAGCAAGATGTCGGGCTATTTTGCCAGCTTGATCTTCGCTGGGTTTTTTGCTCTCGGTATTCCCTTTTTCGAGCTTTGGATCCCGGGTCAAGACATCTCACTTGTCTACAGCCTCACGATGATCGGTATTGTGGGTTCCTTCTTCGAGGGTTTAGTCAACCCCCTCTACTACATCTATACGCTGACGCTGAAAAACAAGGTTCCTACCGCCATTACCGTTATCGGCGGGGTGGTAAGTGTCATCGGAACAGTTGTACTCCTCGAGTTTACGGATTTGGGTGTCTACGGCTGCGCGATAACCACGACGGCAGTCACCAGCTTGATCGCTATCGTTACGAATCCACTTTACATGACTCATGTTCTCGGGATTTCGCACATGACTTTTTATCCCACTTTCGCTAGGAGTTTTCTCGCTTGTGTCCTCATGAGTTTCGCATTCTCTGCCGTTTCCTGTCTTGCAGCACCAGTGAATTGGGCGTCTTTTATTCTGTGCGTCCTTTTGTGTGGAGTTCTAAGTGCTCCTATTTACATTCTGGCTGCCCTCAATCGCAACGAAAGGTATTCGGTCGCTTTGATGTTGAGGAAAAAATATTCGGAACGAAATTCTTGAACGTTTTAATTCAAATAATGAGAGGGAAATTGAAAGATGAAATCAAGCATCTGCAATTTTGATGATTGGGTTTCGAGTGTATCTGCGGGGGAGCGGGACACTATCGAGGCCATGTCCGCCTCCGAGCGCAAGGACGCGTTCTACCGCGACCTAGCATTCGGCACTGGCGGCCTGCGCGGCAAGCTGGGCCTGGGGTCCAACCGCATTAACTCCTACACCGTGGGCAAGGCCACGCAGGGCCTCGCAGACTGGCTGAAAGCGAACTTTGAGGGCCCGACGGTTGCCCTGTGCCGCGATACGCGCCACGGCAGCGAGGAGTTCGTGCGCCGCGCGGCGTCGGTGCTGGCGGCCAACGGAATCAAGACATACATGTACGAGCGCGTGGAGCCCACGCCCGCCCTCAGCTTCGCCGTGCGCGAGCTGGGGTGCTCTGCGGGCGTCAACATCACCGCGAGCCACAATCCGGCCGCCTACAACGGCTACAAGGTCTACGGCGCGGACGGTTGCCAGATCACGGTGGCGACGGCCGAGGCAATCCAGGCGGCCATTGACGCCGTGGACCCGTTCGAAGACGTGAGGGCCATGCCCTACGACGAAGCCGTGGCAAGCGGCCTTGCGCTCACCATCGACGAGGCAGTCATCGAGAAGTTCGTCGACCTGGCGGCCGCCCAGGCGACCGGCGTGGACTGTTCGGGCCTGTGCGTCGTGTACACGCCGCTGCACGGCGTGGGCCTGGAGTGCGTCTCCGGTGCCCTCGCCAAGATCGGCGTGACCGACATCCGCGTGGTCGAGGAGCAGGCCGTGCAGGACGGGGCGTTCCCGACCTGCCCGTACCCCAACCCAGAGGTGCGCGAGGCGCTTGAGCTCGGCCTCGAGCTCTGCGAGGAGACGAAGGCTGACCTCCTCTTCGCCACCGACCCCGACTGCGACCGCCTGGGCATCGCCGTGCCCCACGGGGGCGAGTACGTGCTCCTCTCCGGCAACGAGGTGGGGCTGCTGCTGCTCGACATGCTGGCCGAGCGGGCCGCCGGGAGCGGCGAGGACCTCTCGCGCAGAGTCGCCGTGACCACCGTGGTCTCTGCCCCCATGGCCGACGACCTCGCCCGCGCGTACGGCCTGGAGCTGCGCCGCACGCTCACCGGCTTCAAGTTCGTCGGCGAGCAGATAGGCCTGCTCGAGTCCCAGGGCCGCGAGACGGACTTCCTATTCGGCTTCGAGGAGTCCTACGGCTATCTCGCCGGCACCCACGCCCGCGACAAGGACGCCGTGGTGTCGTCCGTGCTCGTCTGCGAGCTCGCCGCCCACTGGAAGGCGAGGGGCCTGGACCTCTACGAGGCAATGCAGAGGCTCTACGCGGAGCACGGCTTCTGGGCGAGCGCGCTGCTCTCCAAGGCATACGAGGGCCCGGAGGGCGCCGCGGACATGGCCGCCATCATGGCCGGCCTTCGCGCTAACCCGCCCGCGGAGCTCGCCGGCGTGCCCGTCGACCAATTCGTCGACTACGCCGTTGGCGCCGAGATGCCCGCCGTGAACCCCTCCGACCCGAAGCCCCAGCAGCTCCCTCGGGCCGACGTCCTGGAGCTGCTCCTGGCCGGCGGCTCCCGCGCGATCGTGCGGCCCTCCGGCACCGAGCCGAAGGTCAAGGCCTACGTGTTCGCCACGGAGGCGACGGTGGAGGGGGCCGACTCCCTTCTTGCATCCATATCAGCCGAAGTCGAGTCCATCCTAGGGGGAACGAAGTGATCCACCTGATACTGCTCTCCGGCGGCTCGGGCAAGCGCCTGTGGCCGCTCTCCAACTCCTCGCGCTCCAAGCAGTTCCTGAAGGTGCTGCGCGATTCGCAGGGCAACCACGTATCCATGGTGCAGCGCGTATTCTCGCAGATACGATCTGTGGATGCCGACTTGGACGTGACCATCGCCACCTGCGCGGACCAGGAGTTCTCCATCCGCTCGCAGGTCGAGGGCGACTACGCCCTGGTGCTCGAGCCCGAGCGGCGCGACACCGCCCCGGCCATCATGCTCGCTTGCACCCACCTTGCCATGGAGCAGGGGGCCGATGCCGGCGACACCGTGATCGTGATGCCCATCGACTCCTACGCCGACCAGGCCTACTACGACGGGGTCGTGGGGCTCGACGATGCCGTCCAGTCTGGCTTCGCCGACCTGGTGCTCCTCGGCGTAGAACCCACCTACCCGAGCGTGAAGTACGGATACATCGTGCCGGGCGACACCGAGGGCAGCCCCCGCAGGGTGGTACGCTTCACCGAGAAACCTGACGGGGAGGCCGCCAAGGCGCTCATCGCCCAGGGCGCGCTCTGGAACTGCGGCGTCTTCGCGTTCAGGCTGGGCTACCTCACCGCCATCTCCGACGGCTACCTGAAGTCGGGCTCCTTCGACGAGTTCCGCTCGCGCTACGCGGAGCTGCCCAAGAACTCCTTCGACTTCGAGGTTGTCGAGAAGGCCTCCTCAATCGGCGTCGTGCCCTATTCGGGCACCTGGAAGGACCTGGGCACCTGGAACACCCTCACCGAGGAGATGACCGACCGGGCGGCCGGGCGCGTCGTCGTGGACGGGGCCACGTGCTCAAACGTCCACGTGATCAACGAGACGGGCCTTCCCATGGTGGTGGCCGGACTTTCCGATGCAGTGGTCGTGGCCACGCACGATGGCATACTCGCATGCGGCAAGGAGGCCTCTGCCGGCATCAAGGGCCTCGTGGGCTTCGTCGCCGAGACCCGCCCCATGTACGAGCGCCGCCGCTGGGGCGAGTACCGCGTGCTCGACAGCTCCGCCTACCCTGGAGGCGCCAAGTCCCTCACCAAGGAGCTCGTCATCGCGAGCGGTAGGCAGATCTCCTACCAGCGCCACTCCTACCGCTCAGAGGCGTGGACGGTCGTGGCCGGCGAGGGAGAGGTCGTGCTCGACGGGCTCGTGCGGCAGGTACGCGCGGGCTGCGTTGTGAACATCGAGGTCGGCCACATGCACGCCGTGCGCGCCACGTCCTCCGACCTCCACATCATCGAGGTCCAGCACGGCGACGTGCTCACCGAGGAGGACATCGAGAGGTTCGGTGACTTCTGGAAGTAGAAGGACGTTTTCGATCGAAGCGCAATGAAACCAACGGATTTAGAGCTATATGGAGGCAATATGAAAATCTCAGTTGCAGGCACCGGGTACGTGGGCCTCTCACTGGCCGTGCTCTTGGCGCAGCACAACGAGGTGTGCGCACTGGACATCGTCCCCGAGAAGGTCGAGAAGCTGCACAACTACGAGTCGCCCATTCGCGACGCTGAGATCGAGCGGTTCCTGGCCGAGGCCAAGGCCGGGGAGCGGGATTTGAACCTGAGCGCAACAGCTGACGCGACCGAAGCGTATGCAGGCGCCGAATACGTCGTGGTCGCCACGCCCACAAACTACGACTCGGACAGGAACTTCTTCGACACGAGCTCCGTGGAGGCCGCCATCGCTGCCGTTCGCTCGGTGGACCCGGATGCCTGGATCGTCATCAAGTCGACGATCCCGGTGGGCTACACCGCGGGCCTACGCGAGAAGTTGGGTGATAGCAAGATCTTCTTCAGCCCGGAGTTCCTGCGCGAGAGCAAGGCGCTCTACGACAATCTGCACCCCAGCCGCATCGTGGTGGGCGCGCCCAAGGACGACCCCGGGGCCGTGGCCGCCGCCGAGCGCTTCGCCGGCCTGCTCGCGCAGGGCGCCGACCCCGCCGAGCTCGAGCGCGCGAACGCCGACGGCACCGTGGGCATCCCGGAGCTCGTGCTGGGCACCACCGAGGCCGAGGCCGTCAAGCTGTTCGCCAACACCTACCTGGCGCTGCGCGTCGCCTACTTCAACGAGCTCGATACCTACTGCGAGGTCCGCGGCCTCAACACCCGCGACGTCATCGACGGCGTGTGCCTGGAGCCGCGCATCGGTTCGCACTACAACAACCCCAGCTTCGGCTACGGCGGCTACTGCCTGCCCAAGGACACCAAGCAGCTGCTGGCCAACTACAGGGACGTGCCCCAGAACCTGATCGAGGCCATCGTGGACGCCAACCGCACCCGCAAGGACTTCGTGGCCGACGAGGTGCTGCAGATGGTGTGGGACCGCGTGTACGAGGGCAAGGAGAAGCCGGTCGTGGGCGTCTACCGCCTGACGATGAAGTCCAACTCCGACAACTTCCGCGCGAGCTCCATCCAGGGCGTCATGAAGCGCGTGAAGGCCAAGGGCGTGCCCGTGGTGGTCTACGAGCCCACGCTCGACGCGCCGGAGTTCTTCGGCTCCGAGGTGACCCACGACCTGGAGGCCTTCAAGGCGGAGTGCGACGTGATCGTGGCTAACCGCTGGAGCGACGAGCTCGCTGACGTGGCGGGCAAGGTATACACGAGGGATTTGTTTAAGAGGGATTAGTTATTGATGCGGCGCCGGTTTGATACTGGCGCCGCGTTTGTGTTTGGGGATGGGGGCGCGATGAATCTGAATACTATTAAGAGAATTGCCTACGCTTCTTCAGTTATGCTTGCGCTTCTGGCAACGCCGGGATTGATTGTTGTCGATCATTTTGTTTCTGACGGTGATCAGATTCACGTTAAAGCCTTGTTGTATTTTCTTTTAGTTGCGGGCTCTGTAGTACTGATTGTTGTCAATGAGTTTTCGAAACATAGGATAAAGCGAGTAAATTCAGAATTGGATTCAAAGCTTTTCAAACAGAATGTCCAGCAGATCGTTGTTTCACAGCTGGTTAGGCTTAACGAACGAAAGACAGATCTGATAAAGGAAAACACTTATTCGCTTTACTTGCATCCCAGAGATTTTCCTTATTGCTACAACGTCCATCAGTATCTCAGAGAGATATGCGGCTCAATGGAGACCGTTGTTTCGGAAGTCATTTCGGCGAATATTAATAACATCGACGTTTCGCTTATTTACCGTTATCCCGATGATGCGAATGATAGCGATTGGAAGTGGATTGTTGGAAGGTCGGGACTTAGTGGTGGCGCTGAATTAAAAAGATTTATTGAAGATCCGTCCACTCTGTACTTTAATTTAATAAATGGCAGATGTGACAATCCTATATTCTGCAACGATAAGTCTTCCTCTTCGCTTTATGCTCCAGGTAGACGTGACCGTCTATTTGGGTGTCAAGGGTCCTATTTCGCCATTAATCTAGAGTCTAGAAATGCGTCATCCGTTTTAGTTGAGGCGGTGTTATTGCTTTCAACTTATGGCATTAATTTTGTCTCAATAGACGGTGATTCCGTAAATGTTGAGTCATTCAAGTTCATACTTCAACACGTTGTCATTCCACCTTTTGTATCGCTTTTGCAGACGGAGTTCGCTGCCCTTTATATGCGCCATAATTGGGATGCGGTTAAACGAGTTAATTTAGGCGGATTGGACCAGTGTGTTGAAGAATGCTGATGAGGAAAAATTAGGCGCGATTTCTGGCCTTAAAGGTAGTCCGGCACTGTTGTGCTTTGTCAGCCTCGCGATCATTTTTGTTATTCCAATTGCAGTGAAATTGCTGTATTCAGTCGACTCGCCTAATGTTATTAAAACGCCCTGGAGTGCAGGGGGAGATGCTCGAGTATTGCGGAACGATGGGCGCGGCCTTCATCGCCTTGCTCGGTATCGTTTACGGCGTTTTTGACGCTTGGGAGCAGCAACGGGTTCAGAGCAGGAAAAGCATCGCACCATATTTTTCGATGGTGATCTTGACTCAGAAGAATAGGAAAGGCTTATCTTCTATGCTTCCCTTTGGCAGCGACGATGCTGTCGAATTGCACACTATTGATGCGGGCTTTAGGGAAATCTCCAATGAATATTGTGAGGTTGACGAGCGTGAGACTTACGTAATAATCGGCAATAAGATTGAGTACAAAGATGAGCTTAATAGCCATCAGTGGGAGTGCGTTAAATCTAAGTATATGCGTATGGTTGTGAACGGCCTTGAACTTTCATTACCCAACCAAACCATTTATGCTCCTTTGAAATTTATAAATACTGGCCCAGGTTGTGCGACCAACGTTAGGGTCGGTGTTTACTCTAAGGGCGAAGAATGGCGAGGAGTCAGAGCGATGACGCTCGATCATGGTGAGAGCTTTTACCTTGGGATTTATATCGACACCGATAAATGTTCTCCAGTTGGAAACTATGAGCTGGGAATTGCTTACTATGATTGCTTCGGTTACAGATATATGCAAACTTTTGACCTAAGCGTCGATAAGGAAGAAAATGGAACATATGTTTCCAAATTGGAATATGTAGGCAGAAAGGTTATGATTTCCGACCCTTCCTCTTCGAATTAGGCTTCGGCTAACCTCATTCGAATATGGGAAATGCTGCTCTGCATTGTGTGCGAACTGATTAACGTCGTTGGCTCCGCGCCCTGTTCTTCTCTGGGTTCTCACGTTGACAAGGCGTTTTGGCTTCCGTTTTTGGTGGGGAAACCGTTCATGATGATTTTGAATGGAGCGTGAACGTAGTCCAGTGGAACGAACGAGCGTAAATGGCCGTTTTGCAATGAAAGAGATGGCTCCACTAGGTTGATATAATCCGGTAAGTAAAGATCGCCCCATGCGTCTATCGCGCTCAACCGGCAAGCTCTTTGGGGATGGAGGCGTCCGTACGGCTCAAACCAAAACACCGCGCAAGGGAACACGACAAGGTGTTTGCCAGCGAATGCGAGGCGCCCTAAACCCCTGTTTCCAAATGAGTCCGAGCGGGGTTTGCTGATGCTTTGAGAGCGGAACGATGTGTTCAGATTGATTATCTTCAAGGAGATGTTGGCTGATGGGGAAGTCAAAGCCAGTCAATTGGCGATTAAAGCTTAAAGGGTTTGGTCCTTTTGAGACTCAATTAGATTGGTCGATGAGCGCCGGTTCGGCAAAAGTTGCCATATATGCTGGCAATGGGCAGGGAAAGAGTACTATAAGTCGCCTATTCCGTCTTGTAGAGAATCCCCATATGTTCTGTCCGAAGGATTTAATTACTCGGGGACTAACCAAGGGTACCTTTAGTTTCACGGTCGGAAACGGCTCCTCGACTATGAGGAATATTGAGATTGACTCATGTACTGGAATAGTCGATCAGTTAGGTTATCTTTTCCATGTTTTCAATAGCGACTATGTTCGAGACAATCTCCAAAATAGTTCTTACAGTCCCTCTGGCGATATCGAGGGCGCCATTGTTGGCAAGAGTAACATTGACCTCAGCAACGAGCGCCAAAGGCTCGATGACATTAGGTTGCGGGGTGTCGAGGCAAAGGACTCTCTTTCAAAGGCTCTTGAGTGTGTCATGCTGCCTGTCGATAATGTTTCCTATTACTGTAAAATTAATGGCACCTTCATTGTGAATTGGTGTAAGGGTGGCTCCTTGGTGTCCGTTCAGCGGTGAACGGGCTTCGGTGCGAGGAATGGATCAGGACATCATCGGCATCCGTTCTATCGAAAGAAAATTTGACTTTGCTCGCTTCTTAAATGATGGGTTTTCGAAACTCTGCTGAGCTTAAAGCACTGTCCAGTGTTGTATGAATGCATATCGAAGGGCGTTAATTCAAAGATTATTGCTTCTAGCTTGGGACTCATTTGATGCTCGAGGTTACTCCACTTGGAAATTGATGGTTCATGGGGCGAAACCGCTCCGGAAATAGTGATAAGCTCACTTCTGATGCCCTTTATGCCTTTGCTTAACGATTGACTCTTTGGTGTGCAGTGGTCGCTATGAAGGCTCGTTGTGTGGACTAATTTCACAGTGACGGATATCGAATCTAACTGGCTGCGCGGCAGCACAAACGACCCTTGCAGTCACCGTGAGGGTCTTTCGCCATCGTTTGGGCATGCTGACGCAGCGTGCTCCAATTGGTGTTCCGGCAGTTTGATTGTCAAATTGCCGTTCGGCGAATAATAAAAGGCTGTCGCACTTTATAAAAGAACCCGAGAGTAATATTGCTTCAAGCGTTCACTGCCTGGCGCATGACGTCATCATCCGTTTGTTGACCTTTCAATTTGGTCGACTGATTAATGGGAGGGGGCTGTCATGTTGCTAAACAATAGGGTTTTACAACATGCTGGAAGCAATAAGTTGATCGTTGGTTCGTCCGGTTGATCTTTCGGGTCGGCATGCCGTTTTCTTTGGTAGTGTCCGACCTGCTTGTGCCTTTGAAAGGCGTTGTGCTTATATCGTTTGTAATACGTTAGGGGAGACAATGGCTGATAAAGATTCCAATTCTAAAGAGTCTCGATTTTATGCTAAACATCCGGTCATTTTCGGTATCCTGTTTGCAATAATTCCGTGCCTCCTGACGGCGTATCTAGGTGACTTGCATGGTCAGTCTGAGATAGTTGAGGAGTTGTCTAAGCGCTTCGATTCCGTGGAAGAAAGCATGAGCCTTAATGATGCCCTAGAAAGCGCGTATAAAGATTATGCGAATGTTGAGGCTGAACTAAATGCTCTTAAGGATGAGGAAGCGGGTAAACATGTTCTTGCGGACGCTCGTGCTGCCTGGGATTCTGGTAAACATGAGGAAGCTTTGACTTCGCTGCAGAAGGCTTCTAAGAAATCTGGAGACTGTGCTGTTGCTTTTGCTGAGTACTCGTCCACTTACACTGATGAGGTTTTAGCTCAGGCTAACGAGCTGGTTTCATCTAAAAAGTATGATGAAGCGAAGAGTGTTTTGAAAGCTGCTTCGAAGATTGTGAAAGATCCGGCAAGAATTAATGAGCTTCTGGATGAACTTGACGGTGTTTCCGAAGTAGCCTTGACCTCACTTACGGTTGCTTCTTCCGATAGTTTCGAGTTGATTGAAGGGTCACAGAAAGATAATGCCGGCAATAGTTATTCACCCGATGATACCTGGGTGGGCCGCACTTTTAGAGTCGATTCTCCAGCGGCCATTTCATTTTATATAGGCAAGAAATACCGTTCTTTGAATGGCAAAATTGCTGTTGAATACCTAGAGGAAACGAGTCGTCTTAAGGATTATGAGGCAAGATTTGAATTAAGGGGATCTATCGATGGGTCCGAGTCAAAAGTTATTTGGCAAAAAGATCACATTACGATGAATACTGCGCCAACCGAAATTCCGTCGGATGAAATTGACTTATCTGAATTTGATTGGCTTGAGTTCAGGGTTTACACCACTAAGGGATATAACGGTACTGGTATTCCAGTTTTGCTTAGCAACGTCAAGCTGATTAAAGATTGATTGGCCGCCTGAGCGGGCATTGCGTATTTGTTTATTTGAGTAACGTGAGTATTTGCTCGCTTGAGCACTGCTGAATATCGCGTAACAGCACCACCGTTATTGCGCTTGGGCACCGGGGCCGACGCTGGCCCCGGTGCTTTTTTATTGCTAGCGGTCCGCCCCTCGGCGCTGCCGCATGTTGGCCTCTTCCATGTCGACCAAGACTGCGTTGTGCACAATCCTGTCCATGATGGCGTCCGCGTGGACCCCGCCACCGAGCCTCGGGCGCCAGTCCTTCTTTTCGAACTGGGCACAGAAGACGGTGGAGGCGGTGCCGCACCTCAGTTCCATCGGCATACGCGAGCTTCTTGGACGCCTTGCTGTAAAGATCGTGACCGCCGTAGTGAAAACCGGGATCGATTGGCCGGACGGCGGCGCTCCAAACAGTTGATTTTCAAGCTACCGTTTGACGAATAATAGTAGACTACTGCGCTATTCTAAAGTGCCAGGGAGTACTATTGTTTCAGGCGTTCACTGCCCGGTGCATGACGTTAACATCCGCTTGTTGACCTTTCAATTTGGTCGATTGTTTATTGGGAGTTGTCATGCCGGTTAACCAATCTTTGGGTGCAAACGATCAATAGCGTTCTTTAATTGTTGCTGAATAAAGGACCAATGTCCTCAGTATTTATTACCCGTAGGGGACTGAGCGCTGGGGCTCTTTTTTGCTTTAGCACCCCGTATTTGTACGAACAAGTTGTTCCCCTTTTATAAGGATGTCAAGTATGAGTGATTCCAATGAAGATAGTGATCAGGAAGAGCTTGAGTGGCTGCTGTTTGAGCTTGATCAAGCTCGCGAGGACCATAGAGTGTCTTTGGACCATATCGTCCAGGTCCTTGTTGCTTGTATTGCTGCGCTCGCCATTTTGTATTCTGTAGCGGCTGGATTTGGTGGTACTGAAAGTCCGATCCCCTGGAAGAATGAGGGAATCGCTACGATTGCAGCCTGTGTGATTCTTGTAGCGGGTTTTTACGGCTCCAGCATTGGCCAGGAACGCATGTTTCGCTATCACTATATGGAAATGATCGAAAAGAGGATTTCCGAGATAGTGCCAACAGGCAATAGGGCTATTGCGCTGGGCTGGAACCGGTTTTCCTCTCGCTTGATCACTGCCAACATACATCACCTAACTAATAGGGGTGCGCGTAGGCACTATGTGCATTTTGCACTTGCGCTTGTATCGCTTGTCATCGGATGCGTTTTGCTTTCTTTGCTATTGCTGCTTACCGTGCATAATAAATGGGTCAGGCTTCTGCTGCCGTTGGTTGTTATGTCCGCTCTTATATATCTTTTGTACTGCTATTTCATAGCTACTGATTACAGTCGGCTGACGTTTGAAGAGATATTGAAGCTTAACGTAGATGGTGTCCCTAAGGAATATCGAGAGAATAGCGATGGGGTGTCTGAGGATAACAAGCCGGGTCACTACTTCTCGCAATTTAGAGGTAAATTCCTTCGTCTGTTATATACGCGTCCTCGCGATTCAATGAAAAGCTTCTTTTATTTAGGCGGGGCTTTGTTGGGTACTTCCCTGGGAGGTTGCTATTCTCTTGGAGAGTGGTTCTTCCAGTTCTTCTTGCTTGTGTTTGTCGTCGATATTTGCGGCTACCAAGCACGTTATCTCATCAATGATATTAGGGGCATTGCGGAGGATAGGACAAACCCGCAGAGTGCGGGTAGAAATAGGCTTCCGTTGCTTGGCGGCGGGAATGAGCGTCATACCATAATTGTTGCCATGCTTGTTGTGGTTGCTAAAGCGATTGCTGCATTCTTGGTTTGTGCGACTATATGGGCAGACGGTGCCACGTTATATGGCGACGAGCTCCCCGGTGACCATTACCTCGCCTTTATTCTTGGCTCTGCATACGTTTTGGTCTTCGTTATTGCCTGCTTCTATGAGAGCGCTAGGGCTAAAGGTGAGCGACTTTGGAGTGAGTATGTCCGGCGCCATGATGGGTCTCCGGTTTTGCGTGGGATGAATCTATTCAAATCTGCGAAATACTTCGGATACATTGATCCTAAAAAGGAATCGCGCTCGCATGACGTCTTTAAGATGTGTTTTGAGACTCTTAGGATCGTTCTTTATGGGTATTCGTTACGTTTTTGTGCCGGTCTTCTTGCGTTTGATCCGTATTTAATCGGTCTCGTGTCCGGTGGAATTCCGGAGTTTCCTTATATGGTGGGCATGCTGCTTTTCTTGATTGTTGCCTGCTCCTTGTATGGCTGTGCTTTTGTTTATATAACCTGGAGCTATGAGGCGTCTGCAGCTAAAAGGGCCTCTGTTATGAGCTGCTTGCAAGCAAAGAAGGATGTTGAAGGGATTATTTGGCCACCTATCAAACAACCTCATGAAGTTGAATTTAAAAAACCCCATATTGCGTATCTTGGCTATCGACTGGGGTCGCGAGCGTGTTACCTTTACCCATTACGGGCGCGGTGGAGCCTGGTGGAACCTTGGAATTGGACTGCATTGCTGGCGATTCTTCTTCTGCATTGGTTCTCTATTTGGCTTCTTCCTTGCTATTTTTCATTTTTCTCTTTGGGATTAAGTTATGTGCTGTTTTCCTTGGCTGATTGTGCGCCCAACAAGGGTGTTCTCGACATGGTTTTCTCCGTTTCGATTGTTTTGATTATTGTTGAGTGCGCTGCAATGGTTGCCTCACTTGTGTGCTCTGACTTTTACCTATCTGTTATTGAATTCCTCATGCACAACTATTTGCCCTATGGGTTTATCAAGACTGCCCAAGACGGATCGTTGTTCGTCGGAGAATGGTTTGCCCAGCTATGCTTAAGGCCCTTGATCTGGATTTCCCAGTCGCCCTATAACGCTCTTGCAATGAGTGTTGTAGTGGTCATTGCCCAAGCATTCCTCGCGATTTATGCGCTGTTTAGGAACATGAATTACTACGACATGAACGCGCCATTCTTAGAGAACTTCTTCAACACCGTCAAGGGTGCGGCGCTGAAGCTGTCCACGGCGATTTTGGGTGAGCATGCGATTGAAGTGCTGTGTAAGAAGGGGGAGTGAGGGGAGCGGTTGTCCAGCGTGAGCGGTTGTTGAGAACGCACGGTCCCCGCACTGATTAGGGCTCTTTTGAAGGGTAAGATTGATTAAAGGTGGCGAAATCGGGGTTGGGGAGGCTAGAATGGCGCAGCGTAAGTATGATAGCTTCGCTATTGGTGTGCTAAATGACGGCAATGCGGTGGCGCATGTTGATTTATCAATCAATGTGTGGGCCGATGTCAGACATTCTTCTGAAATAGATTTCGGTATCCAACTCCCACTAAAGGAAGATATTTCGGGGTTCTTCATCTTCGTTCCTTTCGAAATTGAAAAGAACGATGTTGTTGACCTTGCTCCTTCGTTTCGTGATAACGAATTCAACCAAGTCTTATTCAATCAGGACTGTGAAACCGCATGCCGTCTTAACCGAACGGTAGTTACGGATTCGCGCGGTACTTCATTGCTGGTCCTTCCTATTTCGCAGAACGATGGGCTGACCGTCGATAATCTGGAGGGAGGATCTTTCCTTTCGTTTTGCTATGACCTCTCTGTTCTTCCCCACGACTACTCGTCTTTGTACTTCAGAATACGATTGCCTTTCGTATCGCTTGATAACTTGCTGTCTGGCCCCGATGATATGAGGGAAGTAATCACGGGACCTATTGTTCCTTTCCGCACTATGAACTCAATTGCAGTTAATCAGGTTAGGGGTCTTCCGAGCTCGGTTGTACGTAGGCTCATTGACTCGAAAACCGAAATTGGTGAGACGCATATCGCGGTAATTGCTCCGCGTCAATGGGAGGTCAATTCCTTTCTTGCGCCGTATAGGGTTAGGCCATTGGAAAATGTCGCCTGGGAAAACTATCAGCCCCGGTTGAAAAGCGACAATGCAATCCTGCGCTCAAGTGGCTGCGACATGTTTGTCTATCAGTGGCTTATATCTGACAGCAATACTTCGTTACAGCTAGAGTTTTCGCGGAAACGCATCACCTTTCTAACATTGCTTTTTTACCTTGCTATTCTTTTCCTATTAAACCTTCTGAGCGAAGTTCTCATTCGTTTTGTTTTGTGATCGCCGAATAGGTCGTCCTTTATATGATTGGATTGTCATGACTAAGAGCACGGTAGCCACGCTTAAAATTCGACCATCTATTTTCGATTTGATTCGCAACGGCATAAAAGAATATGAAATCAGAGACTCTTCGTTAGAGGGAGTTGACGTTATATGCTACCTGGATAGTGAGACAGGCGCGTTCCTCGGGTCTTTCACTGTTGATGACGTCGAGCGTGTTGACCGAAGCGCCGATCAGCAGACTATTGAGTGTTCTGGTGTTGACGTCGATACCTTCTATGAATTGTTTCCCCCTGCTTCGGTTGGCGGCCCTGACGCTTTGTGGGTCGCCAAACTTCATGCCCCTGTTGATATCAATGATGCACTAGGGATTGGTTGAGGCTATGGTTCAAGATGACTATATCCAACACTTATTGTTTTCGGAAGTAAGCTTGTGTGACCCTTTTTTCGACAGTCTCAGATGCTCCTATGCTGGTTTTGATATATGGTTTAACAAGAAATCACAAGGCGGAGAGTGCGCTTATTTCGCATTCGATGCGTGCGGTAATCTGATTGCGATGCTTTATCTCAAAGAAGAAAGTGGTCTTGAAGAGGGTGTAACCCCTCGGATGGACTTTCCTCGCCTGAAGATCGGTACATTTAAGGTTGATTTCGATCATCATACGGGGATTGGAAAGCGCCTACTCGCAATTGCTTTACGCGAATTTGCCAAATCTGGGTTGGATTTCGTTTATGTCACAATGCATCAAAACGAAAATACCTCTTCTCTGGCTAAGTTGTTAAAGAAATACGGCTTTAGCAACTGGGGCTTCAAAGAGCAGGAAACTGTCCTGTTCAAGACATTGCCCTGTTCGGATGACGGTGCATTCAGCCGCTATCCGTTCGTTAGTCGATCTTTTGGCAACTGCTGGATGTTGTCCATACTGCCTGAATACCATAAGAGACTATTCGGCGATGTTTATTTAACAAGTGAGTCAGGCCAGCCCATTTATGATGAGAGGTGCTTGAACTCGATTGAGAAAATATATCTTTCTGGTTCGCAGAACGCTGCGGATATGGTGGTAGGCGATAAGGTTGTTATATACCGCACTTCCGATGGTAAAGGCGCGGCATATTATCGTTCAGTCGTGACATCGGTGTGCACGGTTGTTAAGGTAGTCAACATTAACTCTTTCAGGGATGAGACGGATTTCCTGAATAAGGTTTACGGTAAAACGGTATTTACGTTAGGAGAACTGAGGCGATTCTGGCAAACAAAAAGGTATCCTTGGTTAATTTGCCTTCTGTTCAATTTCCCGTTGGAGCGCTATCCTAACCGCAAGCAATTGTTGGATTGCGGGTTTATTGATGACGGGCGTCTTGTTTGTGAGCGCATATCTCAAGATGCAATGGACGGAATAATGGCGCTAGGGAATGCTGATGAAAGCTTTATTGTCGATTAAATCCGAGTTTGTTAAGCGGATTTTATCTGGTGAAAAAAAATATGAATACCGACGGCGCGTGTTTGCGCGCGACGATGTTGAAGCAATCGTAATTTATGAGACGCTTCCAGTTGGTCGCGTTGTTGCTGAAGTCGAAATTGAAAAGGTTCTCAGGGACACTCCGTCCGCTCTGTGGGAGGAAACTCATAAAGAATCAGGAATTACTGAGCAGTTTTTCTTTTCTTACTTTTCTGGTCTTGAGCAAGCATGCGCTATCGAGCTTGGTAATGTCAGGTTATTCGATGAGCCGCTTTCATTGTCTGAATACAATCCCGATTTGACGCATGCTCCTCAGTCGTTCGTTTACGTTGAGTAAGAAGATCCGCATGTAATTGCAATACGGCACCGCCGATATTGCGCTAGGGCACCGGGGCCGCTGTGGGCTCCGGTGCTCTTTTGTTGCTGGTGTGTTGGCCCGTGCAGTTGAGGTGTGCAAGACGCTTCAGCTAGATGAGTGTCATGGGGCTCACGGCCGCGCGGAAATTGCGTGCCTTTTAATGGGCACAACGCGGACTGGGTCGCCATGGGAGGGCCAACATGCGGCAACGCCGCGGATAGGCCGCTGGCAATATGAGAGCATCGGGGCCAGTGTCGGTTTCGGTGCCCAAATGCAATTTCGGCGGTGCTGTTTCGCGATATTCAGCAGTTCTCAAGCGAATAAATACTCAGTAGTGTTAGCGTCGGAATAATTTAGCCAAATATAGTCGGCCGAGATTGACCAATCCCGGCCGACCCATTTTAGCCAACACGCCCGCATCTATGACTTTTCTATCGCATTCCTACATCCCCTCGGGCTGGATCCCCCTCACCTTCACCGCCTGGGGGACGGCCTCCACCGAGTAGGTGTCGAGCCCCCTGCCGCGGTAGCTCGGGCCCCGCATCACGAACACCGACGCCTTGTCGAACAGCCTGTCGAGGGCGCAGAGGAGCGTGTCGTCGCCCGTGAAGAACTCATCCCACCCGCTCGGGGCGATGTTGCTCGTAAGGATCATCGCGTTCGGCCCCTCCTTCTCGTAGCGCCTGTCGACGACATCGAAGAACAGGTCGGTGCACGGCCTGTCGTAGACGCATCTTCCCACCTCGTCAACGATGAGGCACGACGGCTTGACGAGCGAGGAGACGACCCGCGAGGTGTTTCCCCGCTGGACGGCCTTCTGGAACCTGTCCCTGAGCTCGGTCGCCTTTAATGTAGTAGGTCTTGAGCCCCCGCATGCAGCACTCGCGCCCGTAGGCCTGCGCGAGGTGCGTCTTCCCTATGCCGCCGGGCCCGACGAAGGCGACGTTGCGGTGCGCGTAGAGGTCGGCCAGCGACGGGAGCTTGCCCAGCGCGGCCGCGTCCCGGCCCTGGATCCCGGAGAAGTCGAAACCCTCGAAGGTCTTGGGCTCGCGCCCGGGCAGCCTGCTCAACCTCAGCAGCGTCTCGATGGAGGCGAGCCTCCTCTTCTCCGCAAGGTAGGAGAAGGTGGCTGCCACAGCGGCCATCTCCCCGTCGCCGGGGTCGAGGTCCGAGGCGAGGGTCGCGAGCTCCTCCGCCCCGACGGCGATCCCGAGCCTCGACGCGGCGTCGCTCGCGAGCTCGTAGGGACTCGCCCCCGCGCCCGCCATCATTCGGCCCTCCCGAAGTCGAACCTCTCGAAACCGGGTTTCGTCCTGGGCGGGGCGATCTGCTCGACCACGGTCCCGACCGGCTGGGTCGGCAGCTCCTCGGGCTGCGCCGGCGATGTCTCCCACTGCCCCTCGCACCAGCTGTCGGCGCCGGTGCCGACAGCGTGGGCGACGAGCTCGCGGGAGAGGTCGTCGCTGTATATGTGCACCACGCGCCCCTCCCGGTTCACCCTGCACTCGCGGCGGACGTACCAGTAGGGCACGCCGTAGCGGTGCCCCTCGAAGCTCACAAAGCCGTCGAAGGAGATCTTCCGGCGCGGGCACAGGTACCGCTCGACCTCGGCCGTGACCTCGAGCGGCTTGGTGTTTGCTGAGCATGCCGCCTCGTGTTCGCGCATCGGGACGCATGCCGCCGGGCGCCGCCAGCGGCCTCCCTGCTCGGCGCACCAGAGGGCGGCCTCCCGGTTGAGGGCGTCAAGGTCGGTGAAGGACCTTCCCGCGAGGAAGTTCCCCTTCACGAAGCGGACGAGTCTCTCCACCTTGCCCTTCGTATAGGGGTGGCGCGGCCTGCACAGCCTGGTGCGGAAGCCGACGACGCCCATGAACTCGGCGTAGTCGGCCTGCCAGACGGGCCGGCCGTCGGCATCGCGGCGGACGACCACGCTCTTCATGTTGTCGGTGAGCACGGTCGCGGGCACGCCCAGCGCCGAGAACGCGTGCAGCATCCCGATGAGGAGGTTCTCCTGGCGCGCGTTCGGGAAGAACTCGACGTGGGCGCTCCCGCAATGGTGGCAGACCATGGCGAAGCAGGCGATCCGCGCCCGCTCCCCGCCGGGGCGCTCGACCGCGACGAAGCCCCAGTCCATCTGGTAGGCCTCTCCGGGCGCCGTCCTGAAGCGCTGCCCGCGGCAGCCCTGCGGGGCCGCCTGCCGCCTCTTCGCGGGCACGAGGTCCCGATGCGCGGCGATGTAGGTCTTCACCGTGGTGAGGCCGCCGGCGTAGCCCTGGCCGAGCAGCCGCTCGAATATCACCTGCGAGTTGGTGACGCCCTTCCGCAGGAGGTCGTCCACCAGGCCGGTGTGGCCGGCGAGCACGCCCGACGCGGTCCTCCTCCCGCTGTTCCCGTGGGGCAGGGCCCTGAACCCGTGGGCCCTGACCGTCCTCGCGCGGGAGCGGGTGAGCCCCGTCCTCCTGCAGAACTCAGCGAGGTTGCATGTCTGCGGGTCGAACCCGTCGCCCTCCTCCGCGGCCATCTCCCGGAGCGCCGCGTCTATAATTTCCTGTAGGTCATCGTGTCTCTCGTTCACCTCAATAGTCCTCCTAACGCCGGCGTGTTGGCGCCACCAGCGTAGTGGCGGCGGGGAGGCACGGTGGCCATTATTCGGTGACCGGGATTGGTCAAAATCGTTTGACTATTAGCGGCTAAAATCGCCCGGCGCTAACAGTAGGCTGCTTCTGCTATTTGCTTTTGCTTATCAAGCGGTCAATTGTGCAACAAGTTAGACGTATTTATGTCCCTGCGATTCGATAGCATGTTCTTATGTAGCCAGTTGTCTGCTCGGAGGTTTGTAGATGAAGGGGAATTCAGTCGGAATCGATTTAGATGCTTTAAATTGTGCGCGCGAGGAGCTGCAGGCTGATATTTTCGAGCGCAGAAGTCGGTTGGTAGCCCTAATTGAGACGCTCGATCCTTTAGAGATTATGCTTAGGTCAGCTTGGTACTCGCGTTCTTTAACCCATATGCGGCTCACTGATATGGTCGATAAAGATGAGCGTGACGTCTTCGATGAGCTTTACTTTAATAATGCCAACCTTGTCCCCGAGTACTTGCAGTCTTGTCTTCTATTTGTTTCGGCGCAGGGCGATTTTTCCAATATGGATAGTTCGGCAACATCTCGGTTAGAGGAAACAATGGCTTGCGCAGAGTCCATTATCGACGTTTTGAATCGGGCGTTTCTTGTCCGATACTCCGATGTACATATTGCTGGTAAGGAAGCCGGACTATCCGATGATGTAATTAGATATCAAATAGAGTCCAAGTCATATCAATCCTTGCGGGGTAGGCGTTATCAGGCTATTGAAGAGGACTATTTAACCCTATTACTGAGCAAACAAGATGCCTTAATAAATGCGGTTTACGGAGTGGGGGCTAAAGATGTAATTAATGGGTTTGTTGCGCTGATGGCATCTCTCACTCTTGGTTGGTCTGATGCTCTCAATGAGTTTGGTAAACAATATGAATATTGGCAAAAGGACCCTCGGCATTCGTTTGACAGTATTTCTAAAGGCGAGGCGGCTCATATCGTTAATTCGCTATTTGGAGCTGCCCTTCATGATGTTGCTGCCGTGACGCAATGGCCTGAGACGTTAATTGAGGACCTCTCTCTTCCGGTTGCTTCGGTTTCAGATTTCGAAAAAGTCAACTCAATTGATCCCCTTGGGATTATGCCAATTGTTAACAAGCCGTTTATTAAAATTAATGGAATTAGCTACTGTTTCTGCGTTGCAAATTTTTTAGATAACTTCTATAGATCCTTTTATCGCGCTATCCGCAATCGATTCATAGCTTCAGAAGCTGGAACTTGCAATGAGTTTGTCTCGCGCTGGAAGGAAAGTCAGGCATCAGCATCAGAGGATGGAGTCGCCGCCTTATTTAAGAAGTTATTACCAGACGCGACCATCTGCATAAACGGATATCATCCGCATGATGGTGCCAAATGGAACAAGCATGATGTTCAAGAAAGCGATTTGGTAATCCTGTATGAAGATGCCTTGCTTGCGGTTGAAGTCAAGGCGGGAGCATTCTGCCCGACGGATCCGGTTGACGACTCAAAGGGACACATTAAATCATTCCAGGGGTTGTTGGAAAAGGCTTCGCGCCAGGCAGAATCGACTGTCGCATATATTCGCAGCTGTTGTGGAGGCCCTTGTCGTTTTTACGATGCGTGGGGGAACGTAAAATTGGAGTTTTCTTCTGCTGCCGTGCGAACCACTTTTAAAATCTGTGTGACCGTAGACGATTTCAATGAATTCGCTTCTAAAGCCGACAAGCTCGAATTTATAAAGATGTCAAAAGGTACAATTGCACTTTCTCTTGATGATCTTCTCGTTTATACTCGTTATTTTAATAACCCTTTAGTTTTTCTTCATTACCTGGCTCAGAGGCGTTCAGCGGCGTCAATGCCGGCGCTATACATGAATGATGAACTTGATCATCTTGGTATGTATATAGATAACAATTGCTATACGCAGACGCTGGAAAGAGAGGTTAGAGATTCAGGTCCCGATATTAACAATGACTTGAATTTTAGGATTCAAGGCTTCTTTGGATATAGGGATAAGATTGACGACTGGTTTAATAGTTTATATATAGGAGACGTGGTTGAAAAGCCCGTCCAAACCGCGCCGAAGTTGTTCGATCAAATAGTCGAAATGCTAGATGACTCCAGCCTTGGTTATTGGAGAAGGGCTATTGCAAGCACTTTATTAAATTGCGGATCCGATACAAGGAAAGTGGTCTCTGATGGAATTACAACGAGACTCAGGCCCGGAGTGCCTTCTGATTTAAGGCTTGATTTGCCTGCTCAAGAGGCTGCCGATGTACCGCTGTGTATCTTTGTCAATCGCGACAATATGCCGAATGATGATGAGATTTGTAGGGGAAAATGCTTAGCGGTTTTAATGCATGATGCCGCTCCGAACATCGTTCGTCTCGATATCAACGCTTCAGATGGAAAAGTTAAGTCACTATGCATCAATGAGTATAGACTCGATAATCTATCCGAGGAGGATAAGGCGTATGCAGCAGGGTTCATTCCGGCATTAGACAGGACGCGAAAGTACTGTATTAAGAAACAGGTCGGAAGAAAAATTGGCAGGAATGAGCTTTGCCCATGTGGAAGTGGGAAAAAATATAAAAAGTGCTGTGGAAGGTGAGCGGTTGAGATTTCGTCGCGCGCATGGGTTCGTTCACATGCTTTCGGGTTTGCTTACTTTTCTTCCTTGCTTATATTGATATGCGCTCGAACATAATATAAATATGATTCTCGCCATTTTCCGGCATCAACATGGCTGATGTTCGGAACGAAATCGTAATTGACTCGACTAGTCTATCCTACGCTATCTGCATTTCTTCTATGTTTTACCGTGCTGTGTGGTTCAGGCTGTTCTTTGCACCTTAGGCTTTCAGGTGCCTTAAGCACTTGAATTAACCTACTTAAAGCCTATAATCAAATAAAAACTCTGAAATATCTTTTCAAAACAATGAAAGGAAAGTTGAGGACCATGCTTTGTCAGTTTTCCTTCAGGAACTATAGGTCCTATCGCGACGAGGCGGAGCTTTCCATGCAAGCGACGCAGATGAGGGAGTTTGAGCGCTCCCTTATCGAGTGTCCCGATGGGCAGAGCTTTCTGCCGGTGGCTGCGGTGTACGGACCCAACGCTGGCGGCAAGTCCAACCTACTCGAAGCTCTTGACTACGTTCGTTCGGCTGTGGCCAGACCGATCAGATTGCTGTCAGCCAGCTCTGATGCGCCAGAGGGCAATCGTCCTTCGATACCCCGTTGTTCGGCGTTCGAGTTCGATGATGTGTCTGCTCTCGAGCCTACCGTGTTCGAGCTCTACTACCGCGCGGGCGAGCATGAGTACCGTTATGCCCTGTCCGTGCATGCTGACGAGATCGTGTCCGAGGGACTGTGGCGGCGCAAATTGGGAGCTTCGCGTACGGCAATGTTGTTCGAGCGCGAGGGTGCTGAGGTCGAGCTCGGTCCCACGCTGCGCAAACTTGTTACGGCTGCGAGATTCAACCCGATTCTGCCGTACCTGTCGTTCCTCTGTATCAACTTTGACGCGCCGGTGATCAAGGAGGCTGCCAGCTGGTTTCTTGATGGCGTGTTCCTGAACTACAACAGCTCATACCTGGAGCGGATGCTCGAGCAATTGCTAGACGAGGCGGAGTCGCCCGAGGTCACGCGTTTTCTGCGCGCCGTCGACGTACGCATCGATGGCTTTAGGGTGGAGAAGGCCCCGGAATGGCGCGGCCAGCGCGTCTTTGTGAGGCACGAGGTGGACGGCAAGGCCTATGAGCTGCGCCTTTCTGAGGAGTCAGCCGGCACACAGAAGCTCATGGGGCTAGCTGCATATCTGATGACTGCGCTCGAGCGCGGTGCTACCGTTGTGGTCGACGAACTTGACGCCAAGCTTCACCCGAAGCTCCTGCGCTACGTGATTCTGTTGTTTAAGGATCCTGAGGTCAACAAGAGCGGCGCGCAGCTCATCTTCTCGTCCCAGGACGTGTCCACAATGCGAAACGACGTGTTCCGCCGCGACGAGATATGGTTCGCCGCACGCGGCGAGGGGGAGGCGAGCCAACTGTGGTCGCTCGCCGACATCCACGAGGCTAATGGCAACTTGGTTAGCAAGAATGCTGCTTTCGATAAGCAGTACCTGTCTGGTCGTTACGGTGCCGACCCGTATCTCACCCGCATCGAGGAGTGGGATTAACATGGCAGCGAAGAAGTCGAAGGGCTGGCGTAGTGGCAAACGCGAGGTTCGCCCGCGCATGGTGCAGATGACGCGCCACCTCGTGGTGACCGAGGGCAAGGAGACTGAGCCTCGCTACTTCGAGGGCGTGCGTGCTGCTTTGTGCGCGACAAACGAACGCAAGGTTGCCGTTATCGTTAAGGGAACGGGCAAACACACGCTCGACCTGCTTGACTTCGCTGTCGAACACTGCCGCTATGCGCCCGAGACGTTCGACCACGTGTGGCTCGTGTATGACAAAGATGACTTCCCTGCGTCCGACTTCGACGCGATGGAGCGTAAGTGCACCGAGTTCTCCGATGGTTCGAGGACCTTCCACGCGTTGTGGTCGAACCCTTGCTTCGAACTGTGGCCGCTTCTGCACTTTCGTTATACGACCGCCCCCATGTCGGCCGCGGAGTGTCAGCGTGCCCTCGCTCAGGCGATGTCTAAGGACTTGGGCATCGAGTACCGCAAGAACTTGGACGGGGTGTACGGAGCAGTGGATGATAAGCGGGGCGAGGCACTTCAGCGTGCTGGGCGTCTCGACACGCACCATAGGGTGCTGGGCAACATTAAACCGTCTGCGCAAAATCCTGCAACCAGGGTTGGCGAGATATTCGATGTAATAGGGCCGTATCTGGTTAGATAGTCGAGTTCGATCAGGCTTGCTAGAGCATGGGTCCACGAAAGAGGCTGCATGCTGGGTTACTTTCTGTCTTGAATTGGATTGACCTTTTGGGGCACGAATAGGATACTAGCGTGAATTAGCGGCATTGACGCAACCAACCTACGGGCCTGCGTCCTGCGGAGAGGCGGCTGTTCTTCTGGACGGCCGCCTCTCTCTTTGCGTCCATGATGAGAAGAATATTTCGCCAAGTTTGTCGGTCTCGATCGTGTGGTTTCGACTTGTGGTCGAGTTTGTAGACAAACGGAGGATATCGACAAAAAAGAGTCAATTGCGGTGGAAACCTTCGGGTGACACCTGAAGAGGGTTGATGCGTCGGCCCTCTTTTTTGTTTGGATGTAAGATTCGGCCTGTCAAAACTTACATCCAAGTTGGGAAAAGACGAAATTGCGTGTGATTTTCTCCTCGCATGTAACTTTACAGACACGCGGCTGCTTGGTTTTAATTCACTACGGTTTTCTCGGTTAAGGATTGACCGGGGCTGGGCTTCTCCTTATAGTTCATCTCTGAAGAGGCCTTGCGACGGTACGTCCGGCTTGGTCCGTGGAAACCGCCGAAAGGCGGTTTCCACGTTTAAAGGGCTGTTTTCTAAGGATATTTGTCAAGTTTTCGCTATAGGACAGCGGAATTTTTATCGCGTATTTCGGAAGTGCGGGAAAAAATCGGAAACCTCCGAGCGCAACCCGATTTTGGCAACAAAACCGCAGGTCGCGGAAGCGTAAAACCGGGGTCTGGTCGACAGATCTCGGTTTTTTCACCTCGCTTTCGGAACCGCCTGTCAGAAGTATGCGGTAAATTCCGGAACCCATGAGCACACCGCCCTTTTCGCACAGAGAAACCGCAGGTAAAGGCGTTGCGGAATCTCGGTGTGCTCGGCAAGTTTTGAATTTGCCGCATACTTCCGGTTTTTGCCTCTGTGGCAGGGCGTGTCCACTAATATCCTTGGCTAGATAATGGACAAAACAGCCATTTCCGTCTCCAAACTAAAACGCCAGCAGGGGCGAAATTGCTCCTGCCGGCGTTGGCGTGTCCGCTTGAAAAGTTTTCGGCTCGCAAAGAGACCCGTTCTGGGCCCTTACGCCTCCGTGGGATCCACGCCCAGCTCGTTGCGGACGAGCTCGAAGGCCGCGGCGATAGCCTTGTCCATGTCGTAGTACTTGTAGCCGCCCAGGCGACCGGCAAAGATCACGTCGCCCTCCTGTGCCGCCAGCTCCTCGTACTGCTTGTAGAGGGCCTCGTTCTTGGCGTCGTTGATGGGGTAGTAGGGCTCGTCGCCGGGCTTCCAGTCGGCCGGGTACTCGCGCGTGATGACGGTCTTGTCCTGCGTGCCGAACTCGAAGTGCTTGTGCTCGATGATGCGCGTGTAGGGGATCTCGCGCTCGGTGTAGTTGACCACGGCCACGCCCTGGTGGTCCTGCTCGTCGAGCGTCTCGGTCTCAAAGCGCAGGCTGCGGTACTCCAGCGTGCCCAGCTTAAAGTCGTAGAACGCGTCGATGGGACCGCAATAGATCGTCTTGGCGGCGATATCGGGCTCGGCGGCGGCCAGTTCCTTGTACTCCACGCCGCAACGCACCTCGACGCCCTCGAGCATGTTGGCGACCATCTTGGTGTAGCCGCCCATGGGGATGCCCTGGTAGCGGTCGTTGAAGTAGTTGTTGTCGTAGGTGAAGCGGCAGGGGAGGCGCTTGATGATGCTCGCGGGCAGGTCGCGGCAGTCGCGGCCCCACTGCTTCTCGGTGTAGCCCTTCACGAGCGTCTCGAAGATGTCGCGGCCCACGAGGGACAGCGCCTGCTCCTCAAGGTTTGCCGGCTCGCCAATGTTCTCGGCGGCTACCTGCTCAGCAATCTTTGCCTTGGCATCGGCCGGCGTGACGACGCCCGGCCACATCTTGGCGAAGGTGTTCATGTTAAAGGGCATGTTGTACATGTTGCCGTGGAAGTTGGCGACCGGCGAGTTGACGTAGTTGTTGAACTCGGCGAAGCGGTTGAAGTAGTCCCAGACGTCCTTCATGGAGGTGTGGAAGATGTGGGCGCCGTAGCGGTGGACCTGGATGCCCTCGACGTCCTCGGTGTAGATGTTGCCGGCGATGTGATCGCGGCGGTCGATGACCAGGACCGACTTGCCGGCACGCTTGGCGGCATTGGCAAAGACGGCGCCCGAAAGGCCGGCACCGACGACGAGGTAATCGTACTGGGACATGGATATGCTCCTTAGTATGTCAATCGAACAGTTACTTATGTTTTGGGACAAGCAAACCTGATTATTTTGTCCCATGGATTAGTGTAGCAGATGCTCTTTCAGCAGCTCCAGCGCGTGGGCGTAACCCTGGAGGCCTTCGCCGGTGATGGTGGCGAAGCAGGCTAGGCGCGCGTAGCTCACCTGGCGGAAGTCCTCGCGCGTCTCGACGGCGCTGATATGGACCTCGACGGCGGGGATGGCGACGGCCTTGAGGGCGTCCAGGATCGCAACGCTCGTGTGCGTGTAGGCTGCCGGGTTGATGACGATGCCGTCGACCCTGCCGTAGGCCTCCTGGATCTTGTCGACGATGCTGCCCTCGTGGTTGGACTGGAAGACCTCGACCTCGTCGAAGCCCTGCGCGGCGCCTGCTTCCTTGCAGATCTGGACCAAGCGGTCGTAGCTGTCGCTGCCGTAGATGCCCGGCTCGCGAATGCCGAGCATGTTGAGGTTGGGTCCGTTGATGACGAGAGCTTTCATGGTTGCTTCCTTTGTGGTCGGACGGAGTTGAATGGAAACCACCACAAAGGTGCCTGGCCCCTTTGTGGTGGTTTTTGTTAGAGAGCAGGTGGGAGGGTGTCGAGGAGGGCTCGGGCGGTGTTGGCGGCGCAGTCGCGTGAGTCGATGATGTAGTCGGCCCAGGCGCGGTAGCGCGGCATGCGCTGCTCGGCCAGCTTGTCGATACCGTCGCGGGCGGTGATGGGGCGACCCTTGTGGGCGAGCTCGTCGAGCTTACGGTTGAGCATCACAATCTGGCTGTTCTGGCGCAGCAGCGGGTAGTTCTCGTCTCGCGTGACGACGCCGCCGCCGGTGGAAAGCACCAGGCCGCTGCGCTTGGAGATGTCGGCCAGTGCCGCCGTCTCCTGCTCACGGAAGGCCGGCTCGCCGCGCTCGACGATAAAGTCGGCGCAAGGCATGCCCAGACGCTTCTCGAGGGCGCGGTCCAGGTCGACATGCTCGCGGCCGGTGAGCAGGGCAATCTGCTCACCCACGCGGGTTTTGCCCGAGCCCGGCATGCCGATCAGGGCAATGTTCTGCTCGCGGTGTGACAGGCGCTCCGTCACGTCCAGAATGCGCTCGCGCGGGGTGACCTGGCCGGTATAGCGCTCGACGGCTTGCGCCGCCTGGGCCACAAGCATGAACAAACCGCCGATGCAGGGGATGCCGCGACGCTCGGCCTCGAGCATGAGTCCCGTGCGGGCGGGATTGTAGACGATATCGATGACGCCCTCGAGCGCGTCGAGGCCCTCGAGCGTGCAAGGTGCGTCGGGGCAGTGGGGGAACATGCCGGCAGGCGTGCAGTTGACGAGCAACGCGGCGTCGGACTGCTGTGCGATGTTGTCGTAGTTGACCTCGCTCGTGCGTCCCACGGGCACCACGAGCGCGCCCAGGTCGCCCAGCACCATACTTGCCGTGGTGCCGGCGCCTCCGGTGGCTCCGAGCACGAGGACCTTTTTGCCGGCAATCTCCACGCCCAGCTCCTCGACCAGGCACTGGAAACCGAAGTAGTCGGTGTTGTCGCCGCGCAGACGGCCGTCGGGCAGACGCGTGATTGTGTTGACGTTGCCCATACGTTCGGCGAGCGGGCTCAGCTCGTCCAAGTAGTCCATGACGACGCGCTTGTAGGGAATGGTCACGTTGGTGCCCTCCCACTCATCGCCTGTCATAAAGGCCGCGAGGTCTTCGGGCTCGCGCTCAAAACGCACGTACTCAAGCCCCGCGAGCTCCTTGTAGATGGTCGGGGTGTAGCTGTGGCCCAGCACGCGGCCCAGCACGCCGTAGGGGCGGGTTGCGGCGACGTCAGTCATCTAGAGCACCTCCGTGTAGCTGCCAAAGTAGGTGAAGCTCTCGCACACATCGTCAATGGAGTCGAGCAGGTCGTCGAGGGCTTTGCTGCCAAAGGGACAGTCCAGATCGAAGTAGAACATAAACTCAAAGTCGCGTCCGGGAATGGGGCGGCTCTCGAGCTTGATAAGGTTGATGTTGAGTGCATAGAAGCGCTCGAGTACGCGATAAAGCGCGCCCGGCTCATTGGCCGTGGTGATCATAAGCGAGGTGCGGTTGGCACCGGGATAGACGCGCGGCTCGCGGCTGATGACGACGAAGCGCGTGTAGTTGCTGTCCGAGTCCTGAATGTTGGGCTCCAGCACCTCCAGACCGTAGAGCGCCGCGCAACTGCGCGAGGCGATGGCGGCGACATCGGTGCGCTCGGAGTTGGCAACCATCTCCGCCGACATAGCCGTGTTGAGATACTTGGTGGCCTGCAGACCGTGCGCCTCGATAAAGCCGGCGCATTGCGCGATGGCCTGACCGTGGCTATAGACCTCACGAACATCCTGTAGCTTGGTGCCGGGCTTGACGAGCAGATTGTGGTCGATCTTGAGACGCAGCGAGCGCACTATGTGGAAGTCGAACTGTGCGAGCAGGTCGTAGACCGCGTTGACCGAGCCCGCGGTGGAGTTTTCGATGGGCAGTACGCCAAACTCGCAGAAGCCGTCGCGCACGGCGCGCATGACACCTTCGAAGGTCTCGAAGAACGCGATATCGGGCACGGCAAAGAGCTTGCACGCGGCGATCTGGCTGTAGGCACCCTCAACGCCCTGGCAGGCAACGCTGGCAGTCTGGGGGAAGGGCGTGTCGAAGGCCTCGGCAGTGGTGTGGGCCTTTTGCGAGACCGTGATGCCCTTGAGCTCGTTGATATAGCGCTGCTGCTCGGCCTTGCTCATGCTCATGAGGAGGCGGAACAGCGTGATGGTCTGCGCCTCGTAGCGCTCGGGTGCGCGGCCGGCAAGGTTGCTGAGCTTGGAGCGCTCGCGGGCGGGGTCGAAGACGGCCTTGCCCATCTCGATTTTTGATTTGGCGACCTCGGTGGCAATATCCATGCGCTCGACAAAGCTATTGAGGAGCGTGGTATCGATGCCGTCGATGGCCTGGCGAATATCGGCAAGGTCCATGGAGATCCCTTTCACGTGTCGGTGATTTTTCTGGGACGGGGATTAAAAAATCATTGTGTACCTAATGATTTTTTAATCCCCGTCCCAGAAAAATCACTGGGTGGGCGTGAGGGGGCCGGAGTTGGCCCCCGGAGATTTTTAACGCTGGGCGGCGTCTTCTAGGAGGGCGTCCCAGATGGCCAGCGCTGCGGCTGCTTCGGCTACGGGGACGGCGCGCGGGACGATGCAGGGATCGTGGCGGCCGTGGACCGAGAGCTCGGCATTTTCCATAG
>ERZ1034913.267-NODE-267-length-47606-cov-7.963492_pt1 | contig 47606 bp, 45 predicted proteins | sample MGYA00520697_ERZ1034913 | MGnify/ENA primary metagenome ERZ1034913 (study PRJEB33766, sample SAMN09781786) | gut metagenome | biome: gut microbiome | host: Homo sapiens | place: Madagascar | study: EMG produced TPA metagenomics assembly of the PRJNA485056 data set...
GGCCCAACCCATGTGCGTGATGTGCTTCAATGCCATCGACCCCAGCGGCGCAGGCGGACTGACTGCGGACATCACCACCATTGCCTCTGTGGGCGGCCACCCCGTCGCCGTTGCCACCGGGGTCATCGTGCGCGATACCAGCCATGTGTTTTCACACACTGCCATGGATGACGAGCTCGTCACCGACCAGGCACGCACTGCGCTGGAGGACATTCCCGTGCGCGCCATCAAGCTGGGTTTTGCGGGCAGCCCGTCCAACCTTGCAGCGATTGCCGAGCTGGCCAGCGACTACCCGGACATTCCCATCATCAGCTACATGCCGGACCTGTCCTGGTGGCAGGGCGACGGTCTCGAAGAATATCTCGACGCCTTTCAGGCGCTGGTCATGCCGCAGACCTCGGTATTGGTCGGCAATTACGGCACCTTGAGCCGCTGGCTGCTGCCGGACTGGAGCCACAGCCGCCCACCAACGGCCCGTGATATTGCCAAGGCCGCAGAAGCGCGCGATGTACCGTTTGTCCTGGTCACGGGCATTCCCCTACCCGAGCAGCATCTGGACAACGTGCTGGCCTCCACCGAAACCGTTATTGGCAGCAGCAAGTTTGAGCTGTTTGATGGCAGCTTCCATGGTGCAGGTGATACCCTTTCGGCAGCGCTGACGGCCTTGCTGGCCGCTGGCAATGAACTGGGAGCTGCTGCACAGGAAGCGCTGGAGTATCTGGACCACAGCCTGGGAGCGGGCTTTCGCCCTGGCATGGGCCAGCTCATCCCCGACCGCATGTTCTGGGCCCAGCCCGAAGAAGGCACCGTTGCCGCTGCAGCCGCTGCTGCTGCCGAAGCAGAGGCTGCGCCCGAAGCACAGCCAGCCGCTCCTGAAGCAGAAAACCAACCGCCCCTCGAGGGCTTTGTGATGCCTCTACATGACACAAAACACTGACCTGAATCAAGCTTTATTCGAGCGCGCCAAGGGCGTGATCCCTGGTGGCGTGAACTCCCCCGTGCGTGCCTTCAATGCCGTGGGCGGCACGCCTCGCTTCGTCAAGCGTGCACAGGGCGCTTACTTCTGGGACACGAACGACCAACAGTTTGTGGACTACATCGGCTCCTGGGGCCCCATGATCCTGGGCCACGGCCACCCTGAAGTCGTGGCAGCCGTGCAGGCCGCCGTGCTGGAAGGCTTCAGCTTTGGCGCCCCCACCGAACGCGAAGTGGTGCTGGCCGAAAAGATTCGCGAGCTGGTGCCTTCCATGGAAATGGTGCGCATGGTGTCCTCCGGCACGGAAGCGGGCATGAGCGCCCTGCGCCTGGCCCGTGGCTACACCGGCCGCAGCAAGATCATCAAGTTCAACGGCTGCTACCACGGCCATGCGGATTCGCTGCTGGTGAAAGCTGGCTCCGGTCTGGCGACCTTTGGTTCGTCCTCCTCAGCGGGTGTGCCTGCCGATGTGGTCAAGGACACCATCGTGCTGGAATACAACGATGTGGCCCAGCTCGAAGAAGCCTTTGCCAAGATGGGCAGCGAGATTGCCTGCGTGATCATGGAGCCCATCGCGGGCAATATGAACTTTGTGCGTGCCTCGGTGGAATTCACCCGCCGCATCCGTGAGCTGACCAAGGAGCACGGCGCGCTGATGATCTATGACGAAGTCATGACCGGTTTCCGCGTGGCTCTGGGCTGCGCGCAAAGCCTGTATGCCAAGGAGATCGGAGGCTTTGAGCCCGACATCACCGTGATGGGCAAGGTCATTGGCGGCGGCATGCCCATGGCCGCCTTTGGTGGCCGCCGTGAGATCATGGAAAAGCTCTCGCCCCTGGGCCCGGTCTATCAGGCTGGCACGCTGTCGGGCAACCCTATTGCCACGGCCTGCGGTCTGAAAACGCTGGAGCTGATCAGCCGCCCCGGCTTCCATGCCGAGCTGCACCTCAAGACCGGCCACCTGATGCAGGGCCTCAAGGCCGAAGCGGATGAAGCCGGTATTCCGTTCAGCATCGACTGGCAAGGTGGCCTGTTTGGCTTCTACCTGCTGCCCGAGCTGCCCAAGACCTACCACGAGGTCATGAAGACCGACGGTGCCATGTTCAACAAGTTCTTCCACGGCATGCTGGAGCGCGGTCACTACTTTGCGCCTGCGCTGTACGAAGCCGGTTTTGTGAGCATGGCCCACAGCGAGCAAGACATTGACCGCACGGTGGAAGCTGCGCGCGAAGTGTTCAAGACGCTGTAAGCCACACAGCTTCACCCAACAGAAAGCCCTGCAGGCGGCAATGTCTGCAGGGCTTTTTTGATAGCTGCCAGCGCTTGAAAATCAAAGGTTTCAGATAGTTTTCACTTTGAAACCCTTATGAATCAAGCGCAAGGCGCTTTTATTTTTGAGTTCACTCGCCTTTGGCCAGGCGCGAATGGCGCATGCCGTAGCCGATGTAGATGGCTACACCCAGCCCCATCCAGGCCAGAAAGCGCACCCAGGTCAGGATGGTCAGGTTCATCATCAGGTACACGCACAGCACGGCCGACACCACAGGCAGCACCGGGCCCAATGGCACGCGATAGCCACCCGCATTGAGGTTCTTCTTGCGCAGCACCAGCACGCCCACACTGACCAGCACAAAGGCCGACAGCGTGCCGATGTTGATCATCTCTTCCAGCGCTTCCACATTGGTAAAGCCTGCCAGCAGCGCCACCACGATACCCACGGCAATCTGCAGCCGCACCGGCGTCTTGTTGACCTTGGAAGTCACGCCCCAGCTGCGGGGCAGCAGACCGTCACGGCACAGCGCCAGCAGCACACGGGCACTGCCCATGAGCAGCACCATGACCACGGTGGTCATGCCTGCCAGCACGCCAATGGCGATGATCTGCGCGGCCCAGTCAGCCCCCACGGCGATGAAGGCGGTAGCCAGCGATGGGTTCTCGGCCTTGGCCAGCTCGCTGTAATGCACCATGCCGGTCAGCGCCAGCGTCACCAGGATGTAGAGCACCGTCACCAGCGCCAGACCACCCAGAATGCCACGTGGCAGGGTGCGCTGCGGGTCTTTCACTTCTTCGGCGGAAGTGGCCACGATGTCAAAGCCCAGGAAGGCAAAGAACACCAGCGCAGCCCCCGAAATCACGCCCAGCCAGCCATACTGGCTGGGTTGCGCGCCAAACAGCCAGGCCAGCATGGGCTGGCCCCAGACATCGCCCGTCACGCCATGCGCAATCACAGGCGCCTGTGCCGGAGGAATAAAGGGCGTGAAGTGGCTGGTGTCCATATAGGTAAAGCCCACGACGATCACAAACAGGGTGATGGCAATCTTCACCATGGTGAGGATGTTGTTCACACGCGCGGATTCCTTGGTGCCCTTGATCAGCAGCAGCGTGAACACGGTCACGATCAGGAAGGGGCCCCAGTTCAGCGTCAGGCTGCCCAGCTGCAGCGTGGAGGGAATATCCCAGCCTGCCGTGGCAAACACGGTGGACAGATAGATGCCCCAGTATTTGGCAATCACTGCACCGGCCGAGATCATCTCCAGCAGCAAATTCCAGCCAATGATCCAGGCTAGGCCCTCGCCCAGCGTCAGATAGGTATAGGTGTAGGCACTGCCAGTGACAGGCACCTTGGACGCAAACTCCGCATAGCACATGATGGCCAGCGCGCAGGTAAACGCCGCGATGATGAAAGAAAAGATCACGGCTGGCCCGGCAAACGTGCCTGCCGCACGTGCGCCCACCGAGAAAATGCCCGCGCCCACGGCCACGGCCAGGCCCATGATGATCAAGTCGAAAGTACCCAGCGTGCGCTTGAGCTGGCGCCCTGGCTCGTCCGCATCAGCCAGTGCCTGTGCGACGGATTTGGTTCGTAACCACTGCATGCAAACCCTTTTTCACTGTCCTCGCGTTCAGCGCAGACAGCCATCTTTGATTCAAAAAAGAGAGCATAGGGATTACCCGCATCAAGCGCACAAAGCCTGCATTTACACCCGAGGCAACGCTTGTTTATTGCGCACACTGCCTGCAACCGATGGCCAATCGAGTTAGCGCCCACACCCACTCAGGATGCCTGCCCATGCAGTCCTCAAAGCGCTTATTACATGCATGCAGAGCGGATATGACGCAAAAAAGCCCGAAAACCTGGAGCCAGGCTTTCGGGCCATAAGACGCAAAGCTCATAAGCTTATTCAGCTTTTGGAGACGGCAGCGCCAGAATCCAGGCGGCCATGCCTTCGGACTGCTCCTGCGTCACCTGCGGGTGGCGCGGCATGATCACATTACCCCAGACCCCCACGCTGCCCTCACGAATCTTGCGCGCCAGATAGGCCTGTACCTCAGGCTGCTCGCGATAGCGCTCGGCCACCTGCATAAAGCCGGGGCCGACAAACTTGCGATCCACACCATGGCAGCGCATGCAGTCACTGCCATCAATCCAGGCCTTGCCCTGCACCAGCTCTGGGCGCTGCTGCGCCACATCACCCACGACCTTGGCCGCTGCCTGGTCCGAAGGTGTGCCGATGTACAGGCGCACGCCCAGATTGAGCAGGCCCAGCACCACCAGAATCATGCCAATGATGATGACCCAGCCAATCCACTTGGGACGCTGCACGGGAACATCGTCGTAGTCCTCCATGAAAAAATCCTTTCACCTAAAACAAACGGCATGGAGCCGAAACCACCATGCCGAGTGTGCGCCGCCTTGCTCAACCTGATGGTGGCAGTGGCTTTGCGCTGTACGCTTGAATTGCTGAGGTAGCCCAGCCCATCGTCAGATGGGCGGTTGAGACGAGGCGGGCCAGCGAAGACAGTAGCAGCGCTACGGCGAGCTGGCCCAACGAAGTATCAAGGGTTAGATCAGCAATTCAATATTAGTGGCGGAAGTGGCGGACGCCAGTAAACACCATCGCCACGCCACGCTCGTTCGCCGCATCAATCACTTCCTGGTCACGCATGGAACCACCAGGCTGCGCCACGCAGGTTGCGCCGGCATCGACCACCACGTCCAGACCGTCGCGGAAGGGGAAGAAGGCATCCGACGCGACGACCGTGTTTTGCAGGCTCAGCTTGGCGGCTTCTGCCTTGATGGAGGCAATGCGAGCCGAGTCCAGACGCGACATCTGGCCAGCACCCACGCCCATGGTCATGCCGTTCTTGCAGAATACGATGGCGTTGGACTTGACGAACTTGGCGACCTTCCAGGCAAACAGCAGGTCGTTCAGCTCTTCAGGGGTAGGCTGCTTGATGGTCACGACCTTCAGATCGGCCAGTTGCAACTCGTGGTTGTCGGCAGACTGCAGCAGCAGACCGGAACCCACACGCTTGGTTTCCAGCGCGTTGCGCACAGCGCCATAGTTCTCAGGCAGTGCAATCTTCATCAGACGCACATTGACCTTGGCCTTGAAGATCTCCAGCGCTTCGGCGGTGAAGTCAGGGGCCATCAGCACTTCCACGAACTGCTTGGACACGGCTTCGGCTGCGGCCTTGTCCACAGGGCGGTTGAAGGCAATGATGCCGCCAAACGCGCTGGTGGGGTCGGTCTGGAAGGCCTTGGAGTAAGCCTCGAAGGGGTTGGCACCAATGGCCACACCGCAGGGGTTGGCGTGCTTGATGATCACGCAGGCAGGCACTTCAAAGCTCTTGACGCATTCCCACGCAGCATCGGCGTCAGCAATGTTGTTGTAGCTCAGTTCCTTGCCCTGCAGCTGCACGCCGGTGGCCAGCGAACCGGCAGCAGGCGCCAGATCGCGGTACCAAGCAGCTTGCTGGTGGCTGTTTTCGCCGTAGCGCAGGTCCTGGACCTTCACATACTGCTCGTTGAACTGGCCGGGGAACTCGGCACGTGCGGGCACGTACTCTTCGCTCAGCTTTTCTTCTTCGAACTTCACGCTCGACAGGTAGTTGCTGATTGCGCCGTCGTACTGGCTGATGCGGTTGAAGGCTGCCACAGACAGCTCAAAGCGCAGCTTGTTGGACAGCTTGCCGTTGGCCTTCAGTTCGGCCAGCACCTTCTCGTACTGGTCAGCAGCCGTGACCACGCCCACATCCTTCCAGTTCTTGGCAGCGGAGCGCACCATGGCGGGGCCGCCAATGTCGATGTTCTCGATGGCGTCGGCCAGTGTGCAGCCTTCCTTGGCCACGGTGGCTTCGAAGGGGTAGAGGTTCACCACCAGCAGGTCGATGGTCTCGATGCCATGTTCCTTGAGCGCAGCCATGTGCTCAGGCAGATCGCGGCGGGCCAGCAGACCGCCGTGTACCTTGGGGTGCAGGGTCTTGACGCGGCCGTCCAGCATCTCTGGGAACTGGGTGACTTCTGCTACTTCAGTAACAGGCAGTCCCTTGTCAGCCAGCAATTTGGCAGTACCGCCGGTAGAGAGCAGCTGAATACCCATCGCGTGCAGGGCTTGGGCAAATTCAACAATACCGGTCTTATCGGAGACGGAGAGCAGTGCTTTCATGGTGCAACTCAATAATGATGAAATCGTGACTCAGCGCTTACCCTGCAAGCGCTGACAGCTATCAGAAGAGGAATACCTCAGCGCTCAGAGCATGCCGTGATCCAGCAGCTTCTTGCGCAAGGTGTTGCGGTTCAAGCCCAGCCACTGGGATGCCTTGGACTGGTTGTTGGCTGCATGTTGCATGACCACATCCAGCAGCGGCTTTTCCACCAGCCGCAGCAACATGTCATACATATTGCAGGGGGTCTCACCGCCCAGATCACGGAAGTAGTTTTCCAGACTTGCGCGAATGCATTCCTCAATATTCTGATTGTCGTTCTGTACTTGGGTGCTCATGCAGCCAATTCCTCAATTGCTTGCTCGTCTGCCCCATTCGTTGCATATGGCAGACGTTCCATCTGCAGGCCTAACTGGTCCAGGTAATCGGCCACGGCCTGCCACTGCGCTTGGCAGTCTTCGATGGTGTTGATGTATTTGCGAAATGCTTCCCCTCCTGGCAAGGTACGCACATACCACGCAATATGCTTGCGCGCGCTGCGCACCCCGGTCAGTTCACCGTACAGGCCGTAGTGATCCTGCAGATGCTCCAGCAGCAGCTGCCGGAGTTCTGACACCAGCGGTGGCGCCATGTGCTCGCCCGTTGCCAGAAAGTGACCAATCTCGCGAAAAATCCATGGGCGGCCCTGCGCCGCACGGCCAATCATCACGGCATCCGCACCGGTGTAGGCCAGCACATCGCGCGCCTTTTCGGGGCTGGTGATGTCGCCATTGGCCACTACCGGCACTTGCACGGCCTGCTTGACGGCGGCGATGGTGTCGTATTCCGCAAAGCCTTTGTACCCCTGCTCACGGGTGCGTCCATGCACCGTCAGCATCTGGATGCCCACCTCCTCAAACTGGGTCGCCAGCTTGACGGCGTTTTTCTCGGCATCGCACCAGCCGGTGCGCATCTTCAAGGTCACGGGCACGTTGTAGGGGCGTGCAGCCTCTACCACGGCCTGGGCAATTTCCACGGCCAGGGGCTCGTTTTGCATCAGGGCAGAACCTGCCCATTTGTTGCACACCTTCTTGGCCGGGCAGCCCATGTTGATGTCGATGATCTGCGCCCCGCGCTCGATGTTGTAGACAGCGGCTTCGGCCATCATGGGCGCATCCGTGCCTGCAATCTGCACGGCAATCGGGCCAGGCTCACCCGCGTGGTTGGCTCGGCGGCTGGTCTTGAGGCTGTTCCACAGGTCTTTGCGCGATGTCACCATCTCACTGACCGCATAGCCTGCCCCCAGGGCCTTGCACAGCTGGCGAAATGGCCGGTCCGTCACGCCCGCCATGGGAGCAACAAACAGGTTGTTAGTCAGCGTGTGCTGACCGATGCGTAGCGCAGACATGGAAGGCAAGCCCAAAGGGGAGAAAGGGAACTGTCAGGAAGGAAAGGGCCTGCATTCTACCTGCCCATTTTTTGAGCACATTGCCACGCTATAAAGACACTAGCAAAGCATCAGGTAAACAGCATCGCCTAAGCAATCTAGCGAGACGCTGCAGGCACAAAGGCCCACCATTGTCCCGGCACCACCCGCCAGCCGTAACGCTGCATGACGGCTGCCAGCCACTGGCGGTTGAAAGCGACATCCGGTGAGATGTCATCCTCAGGCTCTGGCTCTCCCAGATGCACATCACCCATGTCCACGGGCTCGCCGTCTGCCAGAGGGCCGCGTACATAGCGGGCAGCAATCTCGCTGTCCAGCACTTCGACACGTATATCCAGCACCTGCGCCATCTGTGCCTCGGCCACGCGCACAAAGGGGCAGCCCTGCAACACCAGATGCATGCCCTGGGAATGCAGCCAGACCTTGAGCAGCTGCAGGCTCCCTCGGGTATGCGAAACCGTCAGCAAAGGCTCACATTCAAAAGCACGCTCTGAAGCCTCTGTCATTTCAGGCAACGGGCTGCTTTCGGCATGCACTGCAGCAGCCAGTCCCCATGCCATGCCAAGACCGATACAGACACTCTGCTTCCAAGACTTGATGATCATGCTGCCAGTGTAGAGGCTGGCCTGCGCCCGTCTGTAACCAGAAACTTTCATGCGCTGTCGGCGTACAGCGCGTGCTGCGAAACAACCTCTACACTTGCGTGCATGGATGTCTGGATTCAAGCGCTGTTCAATGCACTGGCCCTGCCTCAGTACGGTCTGAGTACCCTGTTTCTGGTGGCACTCGTGTCCGCCACCTTGCTGCCCATGGGCTCGGAGCCTGCAGTCGTTGGCCTGCTGCACCTCAACCCTGAACTGTTCTGGCCTGCCATTTTTACAGCCACGGCCGGCAACACCATTGGAGGCGCCATCAGCTGGTTCATGGGGCTTGGCGCTCACAAGGCCTGGAAAGTGGCACGCCAGCATCGCCGGCAAGGCCACCCGGTGCCTGCCAACCACAAACCACCACGAGAATTGACACGCACCGAACGCCGCGCACGCATCTGGCTGCGCCGCTGGGGTGCCAAGACCTGTCTGCTGAGCTGGCTGCCTGTTGTGGGTGACCCCCTGTGCGCCGTGGCCGGCTGGCTGCGCCTGCCTTTCTGGCCCTGTGTCTTCTATATGGCCATAGGCAAATTTCTGCGCTACCTGGTGATGACTACGGCCATTCTCTGGGCCCTGCCTAACTGATTGTTGACCCCGAGCTGCCGGCATCCGTCTGCAGTGCCTGCAACCGGTCCCACAGGCGCACCACATCTGCCACCGAACGCAACTGCAGCTTGCGCATGGCATTGCCGCGCCGCACCTTGACCGTGATTTCGCTCACACCCAGGTCGGCGGCAATCTGCTTGTTCAACTGCCCGGCCACCACACCACGCACCACGGCCTGCTCTCCTGCCGTGAGCGTCTGCCACTGCGCCAGCAAGGCCTGATCAGACTGCTGCTGTGCACAGCGCTGCTCATCCAGGGCAACGGCCTGCTGGATCGCATCCAGCAGATCCTGGTCACGAAACGGTTTGGTCAGAAACTCAATGGCACCATTTTTCATGGCCTGCACGCTCATGGGTACATCTCCATGGCCGGTGATAAAAATCACGGGCAAGCCAATGCCCAGCAGCTGCATGCTGCGCTGAAAATCCAGCCCGCTTTGCTGCGGCATGCGTATATCCAGCACCAGACAGGCCGCCCCCTGCGGCGGCTGTGCCTGCCAGTGCTGTACAAACGCTGCCGTCGTGCCAAAACCATGCACCTGCAGACCTACGGACTCCAGCAAGTCCTCCAGCGCTGCGCGTACGCTCGCATCGTCATCCACCACAAACACCGTGGCTGTGGCAGGCATCTCAGAAAGATTGGGCAATGGCATGCTCTGTATCTGCAAGGGGCAAAGTGATGAAAAACATGGCGCCAGTGGTGCCATCGTTGCGAGGCTCAGCCCAGATGCGCCCCCCCATGGATTCCACCATGCTGCGGCACAGACTCAGGCCCAGCCCCATGCCCTGAGGCTTTGTGCTCCAGAAAGCATCAAACACATGCTCGGCGATGGCTGCTGGCAAGCCTACACCGCAATCCTGTACGGTCAGCTGCACCTGCTGTGCAGGCAGCACCGCCGCAGACACCTGCACGGCAATGGGATCGCTGGGCACAGTCCAATGGTGTACCGCTTCTTCCACCGCATCGGCAGCGTTGAGCAGCAGATTGCCCAGCACCTGCTGCAGCTGCAGTTTGTCAGCCCACACATGCGGCAGTGCCACGGGAGGCGTCCAGCGCACCTGCAGGTGCCGCTCTGCCAGACGCGCCTGAATCAATGGCAGCATTTCCTGAACCACTGCATCCAGATCTACCGCCTCCAGATTCGGTGCCTCACCACGCGCCATGCCACGCACCCGGTTGATCACATTGCTGGCACGCTCTGCCTGATCCAGCATGCGCTGCAAAGCCTGGTGTGCGCGCTCCAGCTGCGGGGGCTGCCGGTTGAGCCAGCGCTGGCAGGCATTACCGCTGGTCACAATCGCGCTCAGCGGCTGGTTCACCTCATGCGCAATCGCTGCACCTAAAGCGCCCAGATTTCCCATGCGGGTCAGCCGCCCGAGCCGCTCACGGGCGGCATGCTCCGCCGCCCGCGCCTGCTGCATGCGCAGCCCAAGATAGGCCGTAATCACAATTGCCAGCACACTGATGCAGGCATTGATCCATCCTGCCTCTGTGACCTGCCAGCCCGCCTCACTGGCAACACCTGCACTCCACGTATAGCTGAGCACCGTCAGCACCACGGCAACCAGCGTCACCGTCACCACGCTGCGTGCAGGCAGCCAGCGCAGCGCCACCAAGATCACCATGATGTAAAGCACGGCGGCCGCCACGGCCTGTTCCATATAGGTGTCCCACCAGGCAATCAGCAGCATGGCCAGCCCGATGCAAGCCAGCAACGCACCTTGGCGCATATGCGATACGGATACGGCCCTCATTCCACCCTCTCTATTCCTGTGCCCGCGCCTGCCAGTACGCCTGGCTGACACCTGCTTCCTGCTCCAGCCGCTGCACAATGCCTTCCAGCTCAGCCACGTGCACGGCAGTGGCATACAGCGTCAGCTCAATTTCTACTTCGCCATGGTCTGCTGCATGCTGCTCAATATCTCGCACGGGGTAATGCGCTGCATCCAGCCATTCCACGGCTTTTTCCCGCAAGTCCGCCTGCAAGGCACGCTGACAGACCACATGCACGGAATAGGTGGCCTCCGTAAACAGCTCGCCCATGGGCTGGCGGTTGATACGGTTGACCACGGGGCGCAGCAAAGTGTTGGCAGCCAGTACAAACAAGGTGGCCAGCACAGCTTCCGGCAGCATCTTCGCTCCGGCGCAGCAGCCCACGGCTGCAGAGCACCACAGCGTGGCCGCCGTGTTCAGCCCTGAGACATTGGCCCCCTCTTTCATGATGGCACCTGCACCCAGAAAGCCGATGCCTGAGACCACATACGCAATCACCTGCATGGGACTGGGTGAGCCTCCATGCATGCTGTAAAAGCGCACGGCCAGATCTACAAATACCGCAGCGCCCACGGCCACCAGTGTGTTGGTGCGTAGCCCCGCCGTACGTTGACGCACCTGACGCTCCAGCCCCACCAGTGCACCAAGCACAAAGGCAAGACTGAGACTGCCCAGGGTGCTAAGCCAGGCAGCCAGGTCAAACGTTGTCCATTGCAGCATGTGTGATGACATGGTGAAAGTGTTTCACAAACATATGACAGCTGCCGTAAGCCAACAGCAGAAAAAGTCCGGGGTTTGAGTCCAGGGCTTGCTGCATCGGCTTTTACTGCCAGCCAAAGCGTCGGATGTAATAGCGCTTCACAAAGGTCGTCAGCGCGGCATATCCCACCAGAATGGCGACCAGCAGCGGCCAGTAGGCTCCAGGCAAGGGCACCAGACCAAAGTAGCCAGCCAGCGGCCCCATGGGCAGCCATACACCGATGGCCATGATGATGATGGTCATCACCATCAGCGCCCAGGAACTGCGGCTTTCCAGGAACGGAATCTTGGGCGTGCGGATCATGTGCACGATCAGCGTCTGGGTCAGCAGCCCCACCACAAACCAGCCGGACTGGAACAATGGCGCCTGTGCATCGGTATTCGCCTGGAAGATGAACCACATCATGGCAAAGGTGGCAATGTCGAAAATCGAACTCAGCGGCCCAAAGAACAGCATGAAGCGGCCAATATCCTGCGGGTTCCAGCGCAGTGGCTCGCGCACCAGTTCGTCATCCACCTTGTCAAAGGGAATGGCGATCTGCGAGATATCGTAGAGCAGGTTCTGCACCAAGAGCTGCAGCGGCAGCATGGGCAGGAAGGGCAGGAAAGCCGAAGCCACGAGCACCGAAAACACATTGCCGAAGTTGGAGCTGGCCGTCATGCGGATGTACTTGAGCATGTTGCTGAAGGTGCGACGCCCTTGCATCACCCCCTCTTCCAGCACCATCAGGCTCTTTTCCAGCAGGATGATGTCGGCCGCTTCCTTCGCGATATCCACGGCACTGTCCACGCTGATACCGATATCGGCCGCACGCAGCGCAGGCGCATCGTTGATACCGTCGCCCATAAAGCCCACCACATGGCCTTTGCTGCGCAGTGCATGCACCAGGCGTTCCTTGTGCAGCGGCGTCAGCCTTGCAAACAGGCGGTGCTTTTGTGCAGCTTCAGCCAATGCGCTGTCGCTCATGCGTTCAATCTGTGCACCGGTCAGCGGGGTACCAGGGTCAATACCCACCTGTTCACACACACGCGCTGCCACCAGTTCGTTGTCTCCTGTGAGCACTTTGACGGCCACGCCATGGGCCTTGAGCGCTTCAATGGCAGGAGCGGTCGACTCCTTGGGTGGATCCAGAAAAGCGATATAGCCCACCAGCACCAGGTCCGCCTCATCAGTCACGCCATAAGGGAAGGCCTGCGCACCTTGCGGGCGCTGGATGCGTTTGCTGGCAACAGCCACCACACGCAGGCCCTGGTTGTTCAGCTCCTGCGTCACGCTGCGCACGCGTGCCAGTTGTGCCTCGGCCAGCGGCAGCGTTTCCATGCCCAGACTGACATGGCTGCAGGCAGAGAGAATTTCTTCCACCGCCCCCTTGCAGACCAGTACATGCTCGTCGCTGTCTACGGGGCGCACAATCACGGACATGCGGCGGCGCACAAAATCAAAGGGAATCTCGTCCACCTTCTGCCACTGCTCCTGCCAGTTGTCCTGAGGAGTCGCCTCCATGTGCTCAATCACCGCACGGTCCAGCAGGTTCTTCAACCCCGTCTGGTAGTAACTGTTGAGCCAGGCCAGGCGCAGGGTGTCCTGTGAGGCTTCACCCAGCACATCGGTATGGCGCTCCAGCACAATCTTGTCCTGCGTCAGGGTGCCAGTCTTGTCGGTGCACAGCACATCCATGGCACCAAAGTTCTGAATCGCATCGAGCCGCTTGACGATGACCTTCTGGCGCGAGAGCACGACCGCGCCCTTGGCCAGGGTGGACGTCACAATCATGGGCAGCATCTCGGGCGTCAGCCCCACAGCCACCGACAGCGCGAACAGGAAAGCCTCTGGCCAGTCACCCTTGGTAAAGCCATTGAGCAGCAGCACGATGGGCACCATGACCAGCGCAAAGCGGATCAACAGCCATGAGACGCTATTCACCCCCAGCTGGAACGATGTCTGCACCCGGTCAGCTGCCATGGTGCGCTGCGCCAGCGTGCCAAAGTACGTGTCATTGCCGGTGGAAATCACCACTGCCGTTGCCACGCCGGAGACGATGTTCGTCCCCATGAACAGCAGGTTGCTCTGCTCCAGAATGCCTTCGGACGAATGCTGGCGGTCCGCAAACTTTTCCACGGGCAGCGATTCGCCGGTCATGGCAGCCTGCGCCACAAACAAATCCTTGGCACTGATCACGCGACAGTCAGCAGGCACCATGTCACCGGCGGAAAGCACGATGTGGTCCCCCGGCACCAGTTCGCGCATGGGCACTTCCATCTGCTGCGCGGCAGTGCCCTCCTGCGCCACGCGCAGCACGGCGGCCGTGCTGCTGACCATGGCCTTCAGGCGCTCGGCGCTGCGGTGTGAGCGCCCTTCCTGCACAAAGCGAATCACCGTAGACAGCAGCACCATGCAGCCGATCACGACGGTGGCTTCCATGTCATCGGTCGCAGCCGAGACCAGTGCCAGCACGGTCAGCAGAATGTTGAAAGGGTTGCTGTAGCACTGCCACAGGTGCTGCCACCAAGCCAGTGGCTTTTCATGGTCCACCTCATTCGGACCATGACGCTCCAGGCGCTCTTCGGCCTCCTGCTGCGTCAAGCCTGACTCGGATGAACGCAGGCGAACCAAAGTAGCAGGCACATCATCACAGGCCGCACGCCACAGTGCACAGCTCACATGCTCGGACACCTGCGCAGAAGCCATGTCGGACTTGCCATCCGCACGGCGCGTAAAGCTTGGCAGCGCACTGCGCGAAAACAGCCCTTTGCTGCGCCTGCGGCGCAGAAAATTACCAAACCATGTGGTCATGAATTTCACGGTGCAATCTCCTCGGAGGAAGGCGTGCACAGACACCTCTTCCCGGATGGAGGCGCTCCATCAGGCAATGGTGGTGTACAGATCAGGAGGGGCGTTCAGCCGTACAGGCTGGAACGCCAAATGAAGTGCAAGCGAATGGCTGAAGCCAAGGCTTACAAAGCCATGCCAAACAGGCGACGGCCACCCCAGGGCAGAGGCAGACGCGCGGCAGGCCTGGCGGTAGAAGCAGGCTGGGGAGCAACTGCTGCCTGCTCTGCCTGCAGCGCAATGCCCAGCGGCTTCAGGCTTGCACGCTGTGCGCTGTGCAGATGACGCAGTACGGCCTCACGGCTGCTGTCATTGAGCAGACTCAGCACATCGGCAATCACACGGGGAGAGCAGCCGGACAGGGCGTTGCAAAACGCCACCAGACCATGGATGGCCAGCAAGGCACGCACCTGGCAGACATTGCGGTCCATCAGGGCTGCGCGCAGAGAACGGGTGAGGGGGTGGTAGTTCATGGGAATCCTCCAGGGCAGCGTGCCCAGGTCCCATGTCAAGACACGGAATCAGATCCTGAACAAACCGCCATTTGCAATCGGTAAACGGTCAATCGAAGCGGCGCTTATGCGCCTTTCAGGGTCAGGTTCCAGATCCATGCCTCAGTACTCCTTGAATAAAAAACATCACAGCCCATGCCTGTGCTGTGCTGTGCTTGCATGTATTGTCACTGCCACGCCTGCCGACGACCAGATGCTCTTGGTAGCGTGGCGATATACCTTGGTATATCGCTACCTCCACCCAGATACAAAAAACGGCATCCAAAGATGCCGTTTTGCGTGCAGCCCTTGGGGCAGCTTTTAATCAATTTTCAGCCCTATGGCTTGTGTCACCTGCGCATAGCGCTCTATATCTGAGAGCACCATGCGTTGAAAATCCTCGGCACTGCCACCATCCATGGCAAAGCCCTGGGCCGCAATCGCCTGTGCGACCTCGGGCTTGCGCAGCACCTCACGCAGCGCACGATTGAGCTGCTGCACTGTGGCGGCAGGCGTTGCAACAGGTGCCAGCAGGCCATGCCACTGGTCGACGGCAAAGTCAGGCACACCCTGCTCCGCCACTGTGGCCACCCCCGGCAGCAAGGGTGAGCGCTGCGGCGAAGTGACCGCCAGTGCGCGCAGCTTGCCAGACTGCACCAGTGGCGCGGCGCTGCTGGCCGTAATAATCGCCATGGGCACCTGGCTGCCTGCCACAGCCGCCAGCGCCGGGCCGCAGCCCTTGTAAGGCACCTGCTGCAGCGGTACCTGGCGCGCTTGGGCCAGCATTTCCCCGGCCAGATGCTGAGGCGTTCCATTGCCGCAGGAGGCAAATGGCACAGGCTCCTGCTGCTGTGCAGCGGCCAGTACCTGTGCAAGGTTTTGCCAAGCTGAATCTGCAGGCACGACGATGACAGAAGGCACAAAGCCCACATTCATCACCCCTGCAAAGTCCTTGCGCGGGTCAAACTCCAGCTTGCTGAACACCCCGGGGTTGATGGCAAACGAACTGTTGACCATGAGCAGCGTATGCCCGTCCGGCTTGGCATCGGCCACAATCTTAGCGCCAATATTGCCGCTGGCGCCGGGCTTGTTGTCCACCACCACGGGCACGCCCAGCTGCTGCTGTAATTCAGCCCCCAGCTTGCGCGCCAGCCAGTCTGTGCCGCCACCGGGCGGGAAAGTCACCACAATGGTCAGCGGCTGCTGGGGCTGGAAGGTCTGCAGCCCCTCCCCTGCTTTCTGGTTACCACAGGCTGCCAGCCCCAGAAGCAGCGCCACAGCGCATGCACGTTGAATAAGGCGACGCATGTCAGGCATCCAAGCCGATGTCGAGTACACGGGCGCTGTGCGTCAACCAGCCCACGGCAATCTGGTCCACGCCCGTCGCCGCCACGGCGGGTGCAGTTTCTGGTGTGATACGGCCGGACGCCTCAGTAATCGCACGGCCCTTGCACATGGCGACAGCCGTGCGCAAATCATCCAGGCTCATGTTGTCCAGCAGAACTACATCCACACCCAGCTGCAGCGCCACTTCCAGCTGCTGCAGGGTATCCACCTCCAGCTCGATCTTGACCATATGCCCCACGCCGGCCCGTGCACGCAGCACGGCCTGCTCTACGCCACCGGCCAGCGCGATATGGTTGTCCTTGATGAGCACAGCATCATCCAGACCAAAGCGGTGGTTGCTGCCACCGCCCACGCGCACGGCGTACTTCTGCACCACACGCAGACCGGGCATGGTCTTGCGTGTGCAGGTCACGCGCGCGCCGTACGGTGCAATCGCACGGGCAATGGAGGCCGTAGCCGTCGCCACGCCACTCAGGTGGCACAGATAGTTCAGCGCCACACGCTCGGCAGACAGCATGGCGCGCGCACTGCCGCTGATGCGGGCAATCTCGGCACCGGGCTGCAAATCCGCGCCATCACACAGCAGCACTTCAAAGCGTGCCTGCGGATCCAGCGCCTGAAAGGCCAGCCGTGCCATATCCAGCCCGGCCAGCACACCTTCCTGGCGTGCCACCAGACGCAGCTGGGCCTGCGCATCGGCAGGCACGATGGTGTCCGTCGTCAAGTCTCCTGCCCGGCCCAGGTCTTCCAGCAAGGCCATCTGTACCAGCGGCTGCAGCATCACATCGGGCAGCGCAGGTACAGGCAAACGGTGGTTATTAATGCTCATTTTGAGTATTTATCAGACAAAAAAATAGACATGCTGCAGATGAAGCAGCATGCCTAGTTATGCTAATTTTGAGCACAAGCTTTTGTCAAGCACCACGCGCCAGCGGCAGCTTGGTGCCAGCCGTGGCACGCTCCTGCAGCACATCGCTGCGAAAGCGAAACAGCTTGGCAGGCCGACCTGCACTGCCCGCCGTCATCTGCCCGGTTTCTTCCACCAGCGCCTGCTGCTCAATCAGGCGGCGGAAGTTCTGCTTGTGCAGGCCACGGCCTGCCAGCGCCTCCACCGTCTGCTGCAGCTGCAGCAAGGTGAACTCCGGCGGCATCAGCTCAAACACCACGGGACGGTATTTGATCTTGGCGCGCAGCCGTGCCATGCCCGTCGCCAGAATACGGCGATGGTCATGCGCCATGGCCTTGCCCGGCACCTGACCACGCATGGGCAAGCCACGGCGTGCCGCTTCTTCAATCAAGCCTGCTTCAAACAGCAGCTCATAGCGCTGCAGCACCAGCTCTTCATTCCAGGCCTGGCCATTAATTCCAAAATTAATAGCTACTCGCGCTTGCCTGGTCTGCCTTAGAGCCTGATTTTGTGCTTCATCCACCCACGCCTGCAGGTGCGGCAATATGCAGCTTTGCAGTACTGCAGGTGCACCTTGTCGCCAGTCTTCCCAGGGAAAAAAGCTATACCAGTCCTGCCAGCTGGTCGCGCCCTGCGGGCTTTGTTCCGGCTCACAGGTCAAACCCAGATAGCTGATGGACAGCACATGGGCAGCCTCTTCACGCTCGCGGTCGGCAAAGGTATAGAGCTGCTCCACATAGCCCAGCGAGTGCTGGGTCTGGCTTTCCACCCAGGCACGCAGGCCCGCCTGCAGCGAGCGGTGCACCATCTGGAACGGGCCCGCTGGCAGCGCCTGCCCGCATTGCGTCGTCAGCACACGGGGTGCGCCCTGGCTGACCGCCACAAGGACGGCCACCAGTTCAGCATGCAAAGCCTGGGTAGGAGTGGCGTTCAATTGAGACGTTAAACGTTGAACAGGAAGTTCATCACATCGCCATCCTTGACGATGTATTCCTTGCCTTCAGCACGCATCTTGCCTGCGTCCTTGGCACCTTGTTCGCCCTTGTAGGCGATGAAGTCTTCAAACGCAATGGTCTGGGCACGGATAAAACCACGCTCGAAGTCACCATGGATCACGCCAGCAGCCTGAGGTGCTGTTGCGCCCACGCGCACAGTCCAGGCACGCACTTCCTTCACACCGGCAGTGAAGTAAGTCTGCAGACCCAGCAGCGAGTAGCCAGCGCGGATCAGGCGATTCAGTCCAGGCTCTTCCAGGCCCATTTCCTGCAGGAACATGTCACGGTCTTCGTCGTCCATCTCGGACATTTCCGCTTCAATCTTGGCGCAGATCGCCACCACAGGCGCACCCTGGGCTTCGGCGTAGGCCTTGAGCTTGTCCAGCATGGGGTTGTTTTCAAAGCCGTCTTCCGAAACGTTGCCCACAAACATGGCGGGCTTGGCCGTAATCAGGCAGAAGGGCTTGAGCAGCGGTGCATCTTCCTTGGACACGGGCACTACGCGCGCTGGCTTGCCTTCATTCAGCGCCTGCTGAATGGGCGTCAGCAGAGACACCAGCTTGGCCGCTTCCTTGTCGTTGCCAGACTTGGCAGCCTTGGAGTAGCGATTCAGCGCCTTTTCCACGGTGGCCAGGTCAGCCAGGCACAGCTCGGTTTGAATCACTTCGATATCGGCAATGGGGTCCACCTTGCCCGCCACGTGAATCACATTGGGGTCTTCAAAGCAGCGCACCACGTTCACGATGGCGTCTGTCTCACGGATGTGAGCCAGGAACTGGTTGCCCAGGCCTTCACCCTGAGAGGCGCCAGCCACCAGACCAGCAATGTCCACAAACTCCACGATGGCAGGCACGATGCGCTCGGGCTTGACAATCTCTTCGAGCTGCTTCAGACGGGGATCAGGCACTTCCACCACGCCGGTGTTAGGCTCGATCGTGCAGAAGGGATAGTTCTCGGCGGCGATGCCAGCCTTGGTCAGCGCGTTGAAAAGGGTGGACTTGCCGACGTTGGGCAGGCCCACGATGCCGCATTTGAGGCTCATGGATTTTTCCTTAAATATCAATGCACTATCGAGCACCACACAGCCGTGGTGGAAGTGCCCGATCCGCATGGACGCGTATTCGGTGTTCGGGGGCAGATGTGACGTGGATGCGCTCTGTGTAGACAGAGTTTTGTGCCAGTTTTGTCACTGAAATCTATGCCGATTGTAATGATCAGCGAATCTCTGCTGGCGAGGGGCGGATTGCGGTGGCTCATCCACTCCTATGCTGCCTGACAAGTGTCTTTCAGATCAGGCTGACAGTGACAGAGCACCAGTCCATCAAGACAAGAAAAAAGCCTGCTACTTTTTAGATAGCAGGCTTTCCTTATGTATGTTGGTAGGGCGTGACAGACTTGAACTGTCGACCAAGGGATTATGAGTCCCCTGCTCTAACCAACTGAGCTAACGCCCCAACCGGGCCTCGCCGCTCCTTGCGAAGGACGAAACCCGCGCATTGTAACGGCTAGCGATGCTGACTGAGCGCATTGCTGACCAATTTCGATGTGATGTCCACTATCTGAATCATCTTGTCGTAGTGCATGCGCGTGGGGCCGATCACGCCCAGAGTGCCAACCACCTGACCATCCACTTCATATGGGGCACTGACAACCGACAGCTCCTCAAAAGGCACGACCTGGCTTTCGCCACCAATATAGATACGCACGCCTTCGGCCTTGCTGGAGACATCGAGCAGACGCAGGATCTGGGTCTTTTGCTCGAACAGCTCAAAAGCACGGCGCAGATTACCCATGTCACTGGAGAAATCGCTGACAGACAGGAGATTGCGCTCTCCAGAGATGATGACCTGTTCCTGGGGCCCGGGCATCATGGCTTCGGCGCCCAGATTGACAGCAGACTGCATGAGTTTGACCACTTCACCCTGCAAGCGCACCACTTCCTGCTTGATGCGCTCGCGCACCTCTTCAATGTCCAGACCGGCGTAGTGTGTGTTGATGAAGTTGGAGGCGGTGGTGAGCTCCGAGGCATCAAACTCCACATCGGTAAACAGCACGCGGTTTTGCACATCGCCCTGCGGAGAGACGATGATGAGCAGCACCCGGTGCTCGGAGAGCTTCACAAATTCAATGTGCTTGAACACCGAGCTGCGGCGCGGCGCCATGACCACGCCCACGAACTGGGACATGTTGGACAGCAGCTGCGCCGCATTGGCAATCACTTTCTGGGGTTGCTCAGCGGGCAGCTCCGGGGGAGTGAGTTCGCTGCCCTGGACCGTGAGCATGGTGTCGACGAACAGGCGGTAGCCACGTGCCGTGGGCACCCGTCCGGCCGAGGTATGAGGACTGGCGATGAGCCCCAACTCCTCCAGGTCAGACATGACATTGCGTATGGTTGCAGGCGACAATTCCAGCCCCGAGGCTCGCGACAAAGTGCGCGAGCCCACCGGCTGACCATCCGCGATATAGCGCTCGATCAGCGCTTTCAACAATAACTTGGCACGTTCATCGAGCATGCTTTGATTTTAATGATGTAATTTCCGGTATGACGTCCAAGTTTCGCCATGTCGCACTGGTAGGTAAATACCAGTCTCCGAGCCATTCTAGTTCTGCTACCGAGCAGTCCAGCACAGTGCTTCACGGTATTGCAAATTTCCTGCGTACACAAGGATGTGAAGTCGTCCTGGAGGCTGAAACCGCAGCCCACACGGGCCTGCAGCACAGTTTTCCTTCCATGGATGTGGACCAGCTGGGGCAACACTGCGACCTGGGCATTGTGGTCGGCGGCGACGGCACCATGCTGGGCATTGCCCGCCAGATGGCCAAATACGGCACGCCACTGATTGGAATCAATCAAGGCCGCCTCGGCTTTGTCACCGACATTGCGCTGGACCGCTATGAAGAGGTGCTGCCCTCCATGCTGCAGGGCGTGTACGAGCAGGAAGCCCGCCCGCTGATGCATGCACGCGTGGTGCGCGATGGTGCCACCGTGTTTGAAGCCCTGGCCATGAACGATGTGGTGGTCAACCGTGGCGGCACCTCGGGCATGGTGGAAATTCGCGTCGAGGTAGATGGACGCTTTGTCTCCAACCAGCGTGCAGACGGTCTGATTGTGGCCACGCCCACAGGCTCTACGGCCTACACCCTGTCGGTCGGCGGCCCACTCATGCACCCTTCGATTCCTGCCTGGCTGATGGCACCTATTGCGCCGCATACGCTGTCCAACCGGCCCATTGTGCTGTCCGACCAGACCGAGGTGATGATGGAAGTGGTCAGCGGCCGGGACATCAGCGCCAACTTTGACATGCAGTCACTGGCCTCACTGCTGCATGGCGACCGCATCTATGTGCGCCGCTCCGAACACAGCGTGCGCTTCATCCATCCTGTGGGCTGGGACTACTTTGCAACGCTGCGCAAGAAGCTCGGCTGGAACGAGGGAGGTTACTGACCATGGCGCTCAAGCGGATCACGCTGCGCGACTTTGTCATCGTGCAGCAGCTGGAGCTGGATTTGCACGCAGGCTTTACCGTGCTGACCGGCGAAACCGGCGCGGGTAAATCCATTCTGATTGATGCCCTGCAGCTGGTACTGGGCAGCCGCGCCGATGCCGGAGTGGTGCGAGAAGGTGCGACGCAGGCGGACATCAGCGCTGAGTTTGACTGTCCCGCCCGCCTGCACAACTGGCTGGAAGAAGGCGGCTTTGCGTTGGAAGAGGTGCTGCTGCTGCGCCGTGTGATTGACAGCCAGGGCCGCAGCCGCGCCTGGATCAACGGCGCACCGGCCACCGCCACGCAGCTGCGTACGCTGGGTGAGGAGCTGCTGGACATTCACGGCCAGCACGCCTGGCAGAGCCTGACCCGTGCGGATGCCGTGCGTCAATTGCTTGATGCCTACGCCGGTGTCAACACCCAGAGCCTGCGCCAGCACTGGCTGATCTGGCGCTCTGCAGCCAAAGACCTGGAACACGCCATTGCAGCGCAGGACACGCTGCAGCGTGAGCGCGAACGCCTGCAGTGGCAGATTGGCGAGTTGGAAAAGCTCAGCCCCGGCATGGATGAGTGGGAAGAACTCAACACCCTGCACACCCGCCTGTCCCACGCACAGGCGCTGCTGGATGCCGCACAGAATGCGCTGTACCTGCTGGAAAACGACGAAAGCGGCGTCAGCACCCCGCTGAACCGCGCCCAGGATTTGCTACAGGATAAAGAGCATCTGGAGCCTGAATTCAAAGCGATTGCAGATGTGCTGGCATCCAGTCTGGCGCAGATCAATGATGCCCAGCATTCGCTGCAGATCTATCTGCGCCGCACCGAGCTGGACCCGGACAAGCTGGCCGAGCTGGACGAGCGCCTGTCGCTATGGATGCAGCTGGCACGCCGCTACAAGCGCACGCCGGAAGAATTGCCGGGCATGCTGCAGTCATGGCGTGAAGAGTTGCGCCAGCTGGACGCCGTGGTGGACCTGGACCGCCTGCGCCATGCAGAGCAGCAAGCGCTTGCGGCCTACCACAGCGCTGCGCGCGAGCTGTCGCTGCAGCGCACCAAGGCTGCACCCAAGCTCTCGCGCGCCATCACCCAGGCCATGCAGGGGCTGGGCATGCAGGGCGGCAAGTTTGAAGTGCAGCTGGACAAGCTGGATGAACCCACGCCCCACGGGCTGGACAGCGTGCAATTCCTGGTCGCAGGCCACCCCGGCGCAACGCCCAAGCCCATTGGCAAGGTCGCCTCAGGCGGCGAACTCTCTCGCCTGTCGCTGGCCATTGCCGTGACCACCAGCAAGCTGGGTCAGGCTGGCACGCTGATTTTTGACGAGGTGGACTCCGGCGTCGGCGGTGCCGTGGCTGAAACCGTCGGCAAGCTCATGCGCGCCCTGGGCAAGGACCGCCAGGTGCTGGCCGTCACCCACCTGCCCCAGGTCGCAGCCTGTGCCGATCACCACTATGTGGTGTCCAAAAAGCGCGACAAGGCAGGCACCTTCAGCACCGTCACCCCCACCAACAGCAGTCAGCGCGAGCGCGAAATTGCACGCATGCTGGGCGGCGAGAAGATTTCTGACACGACCATGGCACACGCGCGTGAGATGCTGCTGGCCGCAACGTCTGCTTGAGAGAGGGAAGGCAGGGATATGAAGAATTTGGAGATTGTGCTGATTACCGGCATGTCCGGTTCGGGCAAATCCGTGGCTTTGCATGCACTGGAAGACACAGGCTACTACTGCGTGGACAACCTGCCGCCCGAACTGCTGGGCGACTTTATCCGCCTGCAGCGCGCACAGCAGCGCAACCGCGTGGCCGTCGCCATTGATGCCCGCAGCGCCACCAGCCTGCCCAATCTGCCGCGCGAGCTGGAAAAGCTGCAGCGGCTCAAAGCCTCTGGCCTGCGCCTGCATGTGGTGTTTCTGGACGCCTCCACCAACACCCTGGTGCGGCGTTTTTCTGAAACGCGCCGCCGCCACCCGCTGTCACAGGCCGAGGGGCCACAGGGCCCGGAGGCACGCGAGGCGCTGATTCAGATCATCGACCACGAGCGCGAGCTACTCGGCGAAATCCGCGAATACGCCCACGTCATCGACACCAGCGACATCCGCGGCGCGCAGCTGCAAAGCTATGTGAAGCAGCTGCTGCAGGCACCGGCCAACCAGATGACGCTGGTGTTCCAGTCCTTTGGCTTCAAGCACGGCATTCCGGTCGATGCCGACTATGTGTTTGATGTGCGCATGCTGCCCAACCCCTACTACGACGTGCAGCTGCGCCCGCTGACCGGCAAGGATGCACCGGTGCAGGACTTTCTGCAGCAGCAGGCCGACGTGCAGACCATGCAGGCCCATATTGCGCAGTTTCTGGACCACTGGCTGCCGGTGCTCAACGCCAACCACCGCAGCTATGTGACCGTGGCCATTGGCTGTACCGGCGGGCAGCACCGCTCTGTCTATCTGGTGGAACAGCTGGCAAAGCGCTATCAGCAGCAATGGTCAACCCTGCGCCGCCACCGTGAAATGGACAGCCGCGCGCTGGCAAATACCGTCACCATCGCTCACTAAAAAATAGCTGCTAGCGCTTATAAATAAAGCATTTCAGATATAAAAGTATCTGAAATACTTGCTAGACAAGCGCTGGCAGCTCTGTTTTTTATAAATCCTGCAGCAGCTTGCGCACCGGTGCTGGCAATCCCAGCTGGGGCCATGCGGCCGGTGACTGCCACTGCCAGCCTGCGTCCTGCACATCCAGCGCAGGCTGCACTCCGGCCACATCAACCACCACAGGGTGCAGAAACAGATCACGGTGCGTAAGCACATGCAGCTGCGCAGGCCAGTCCTGGCGCGCCTGTACCTGCACGCCCAGCGCGGCCAGCTGCGTGTTCAACGCCTCTGCGCCGGCATAGACCGGCGGGCTGAACAGCCCCGCCCAGATGCCCGTGTCACCACCGCTGGAAGGGCGGCGCTGCAGGCAAAGATTGCCTCCCACATCACGCAACACCAGCAGCCACCAGGCCTGTGAGCCACGCTTGGTCTTGCGCGTCTTGACGGGATAGTCCTGCGGATTGCCACGCTGTGCAGCACGGCAGTCTGCCTGCAGCGGGCACACCAGGCAGGAGGGATTGCGTGGCAGGCAAATGGTGGCCCCCAGATCCATCAGGCCCTGCGTGTAGCGCGGCATGCTGTGCTGCAGGTCCTGCGTGGGCAGCAGGTCTTCAGCCATCGCCCACAGCACTTTTTCATTGCGGCTGCTCGACAGGTCTTCGCCAAAGGCGAGCACGCGCGTGAGCACGCGTTTGACGTTGGCATCCAGAATGGCTGCACGCTCACCAAAGCAGAACGAGGCAATGGCCGCTGCGGTGGAGCGACCAATGCCCGGCAAGGTCGCCAGCACCTCGGCACTGCGCGGGAAAGCGCCACCATGCTCGGCCATCACCGCCTTGGCACATTTGTGCAGATTGCGTGCGCGGCTGTAGTAGCCCAGGCCGCTCCACAGCGCCATCACATCGTCTTCGGGTGCAGCCGCCAGGCTGGCCACATCAGGAAAAGCCTGCAGAAAACGCTCGTAGTAGCCCAGCACTGTGGTGACCTGGGTCTGCTGCAGCATGATTTCAGACAGCCAGACGCGGTACGGGTCACGCGTTTGCTGCCAGGGAAGATGGTTGCGGCCATGCACGGCCTGCCACTGCACCACCTGCGTGGCAATCAAAGGATTCGGAACGCTCAAAGGAAGCTCGGGGAAAGAGGAAGGTTCAGAGAGTCAGCGCAGCAGCACTCAGACCGCCTCGGGCACAACGGCTGACTCCAGGGCCTGCGCCTGCGGTACCTGCAGCAGCTGCTGCGCCCACTGCGCCAGGCGCTGCTCCAGCTGGTCCAGCTGCTGCTCGGCCGACTCAATCTCGGCAATGCGCTGCGCCAGACCGCTGGCGGCTTCGTGGATGCGGTCTACCGCCTCCATGCGCCGGGCAAAGCTGCGCTTACGCTCCTTCAATTGTGCATCGAGCTGTGCCGTGGCGCTCTTGCTCCATAAATCCAGGTCATTGGCTGCGGATTCAAACACCGCACGCAGCCGCATGCCCAGCGCCTTGAGCATGCGCTGGCCGAACATGGGGTTGGCCAGCTTGAGCGTGTTGCCAAAGCTCAGGTACTGCAGATAGCTCTCTTCAATCTGCGCCAGCTCGCGCTCAAAGTCATGCAGCTGCAGATCACCTGGCGGCTGCAGCGAAAAGCCGAACTCCGCATTCAGCTCGCGGAACATGGCAGCCAGCATGGTCTGCACCTCGGCTGCCGCTGCACGCACCTGCGCACCCAGATCACGCAGGCGCTCAAACGTTGAGGCATAGACCTTGCGCACCCCCACCTTCAGCCCCGAATGCTCCAGCGCACCAGACAGCTGCTCCAGCTCCTTGCGCAGCGAAGTCGCGCCCAGCAGATGGAAGGCCTGGTTCATGAGCTTCAGATGCACGGTGCGCAGCGCCAGTATCTTGGCCGTGCTGTTCTCAAAGGCCTGCTGCTCCTGCTCAATGCGCTGGCGCATGCGACCAATCATGGACGTGTTTTTGCCGCGCAGGCTGCGCAGCTCCAGCATCTGTTCATCCAGATCACGGCGGCGAATCAGGATGGAACGCAGCACCTGCTGCTGCAAATGCGCCATGCCCTCACCCACCACGCTGCGCAAAATGCTCTGGCGATGGGCCAGAATGCCCTGGGCCAGCAAATCCTCAAACAAGGGCAGACCGCTTTTTTGCAGCAGTGCGGTGTTGCTTTCAATCTTGGCCACCAGCCCTTTCTGTGCCGACAGCGGCACGATGCGCGCCGGATCAATATCCAGAATCTGGGCGCTTTGCCTGCGCTGGCGGTTGAGCAACTCTTTGACTTCCGTGCCGGAGTCCAGGCTGCCCCACAGGGTGTCAATCTTGTTGAGCACCACCAGATGCGCATCCCCTTCACGGTGGCAGGGCTGCAGGAGCCCTTTCCAGATCGCCAGGTCTGACTTGGTCACGCCCGTATCAGCCGCCAGCACAAACACCACGGCATGGGCCTGGGCGATGAGGTTGACCGTCAGCTCCGGCTCCGTACCCACGGCGTTCAGGCCCGGGGTGTCCACAATCACCAGCCCCTGCCGGAGCAGCGGATGCGCCATATTGATCAGGGCGTGGCGCCATTTGGGGATTTCCACCAGCCCCTGCGCATCCACCAGCGGGTTTTCCACGCCGTCTTCATCGCTCCAGAAACCCAGCTGGCGGGCTTCGTCCACCGGCACCTTGCGTACCTGCGCCACATGGGCCATGGTCTGCGCCAGCTGGTCGGCATCATCCACATCCAGCGGCAGCTGCACCCAGGTGGAAGGGCGCTCACGCCACTCGGCCAGGCTGTAGGGCTGAGCACGTGTTTCGATGGGCAGCAGGCGTAGGCAGGGTTGCAGGCCGGTGTCGTAGCTCAGCTCGGTCGGGCACATGGTGGTGCGCCCGGGGCTGGCGGGCATGATGCGCCGGCCGTAGTGGGAAAAAAACACGGCATTGATCAGCTCTGACTTGCCACGGGAGAACTCTGCCACAAAGGCTACGCTCACCTTGTCGCCACGCAACAGGTTTTCCAGCCGCTGCAGCTGCTCCTGCACCGCCGCATCCAGCAGTTCATGGGCCGCCAGCCATTCCCGGAAACTGGCCATCTGCGCCGCAAAGCTTTTGCGCCAGTGGCTCAGACGGTCGAACTGCTCGCTAAATGAAGGTGAAGGGCCCACGATTTCTCCCTCTTCGCTGTGATTGCCTCTCAAAGCTTCTGAATATAACCAGACTGCTCATCGCCCGGCTACGCTTTGGCTAGAGCTTTTGACAAGAAGCACAGTAGTAGGTACTTCGCTGCCCCTGTCGCAGCAATACGACGGGGCGTGCGCAATGCACACAGGGTAGGCCCTCACGGCCATACACCTTGGTCTGCAGCTGGAAGTGCCCCGCCATGCCATCTGCGCTGGAAAAGTCCCGCAGCGTCGTGCCCCCATGCTCTACCGCCAGCGCCAGCGTCTCAAGAATGGCATGAAACAGCCGCCTGGCCTTGATGGTACTGATGGTGTTGGCTGGTGCAGTCGGTGCAATACGGCTGGCAAACAGCACTTCAGACGCATAGATATTGCCCACGCCCACCACCAGCTTGCCACCCAGCAGCAATTGCTTGATGGGTGTGCGGCTGCTCTGCAGCCCATGCTGAAAGCGTGGCCAGCTGTAGCTTTGCTCGTCCAGCGGCTCCATACCCAGGCCATCAAGCAGTTTGCGTGCCACAGGGTCGTGCTCGCCCTGCGTGGCAATCACCGCACCAAAGCGGCGTGGGTCATGCAGACGCAGCACCCCGCGGTCTGTACGCATCTCAAAGTGGTCATGCTTGCCCGCTGGCGGCAGCTCAGGCGCAAACCGCAGACTGCCTGACATCCCCAGATGCACCATGAGCATGCCGCGATCCAGATCCAGCAGCAGGTATTTGCCACGCCTGCGTACCTGCAGCACCTGGGCGCCCACCAGCTGCTGTGGCACGCAGCCCAGTGGCCAGCGCAAGGGCTTGCCCATGGTGACAGCCAATATGTGGGCTCCCGCGATCTCGCGGGCAAAACTGCGGCGGGTGACTTCAACCTCTGGAAGTTCTGGCATCTTGGCGTTTGGCGTACAGCAGGTAAAGGCTTGGATTATTATGGTTCGATGGTTTCCATACTTCATAAATGGCGCTTGGCCCTGATCACTTCCCTTGTTCTCGGAACACTGCCTGCTCAGGCCCAGAAGGCCCCGGCAGCGGAAAGCACGCCGCCCATCGGCAGCCCTGCCAGCAGCACACCTCTGCCCTCCGCGCTGGACGGCGAGCTGTTTTACGAGCTGCTCGTGGGAGAGATGTCTGCCGCACAGGGGGATTTCGTCAACGCCATTGCTCTGCTGATGGAAGCCGCACGCAACAGCCAGGACGAGGCGATCTACCAGCGTGCCGCAGAGCTGGCCCTGCAGTCACGTGCCGGGCCTCGTGCACTGTCTGTCGCCAATGAATGGCAGCAGAACTTTCCCGATTCGCGTGAAGCCAACCGTTTTCTGCTGCACGTGCTGCTGCTGCTCAATCGTGTCTCCGAGACGCAGGAGCCTCTGGCCCGTGAAGTGGCATGGACGGACCCCGCTGCCAAGACCGCTACATATCTAGGCATCCTCCAGCTCTATGGACGCGTTTCTGACAAGGCTCTGGCCGCTGCCGTCGTAGAACAAGCGCTGCAGCAGGATCTGCAAAACCCCAAGCTCGCTGCAGCTGCCTGGTCCACCATCGGCCACATGCGCCTGACGGCCAAGCAAAAGGATCTGGCACTGCAGGCCTTGCAGCATGCCCATGCCGCAGGCTCCATGGATTCCGCCACTGCCCTGCTGGCGCTGGAACTGCTGCAGGCCGGAGAGCTCGCTGCCGAGGCTCTGGTTCAGGAATACATGGCCAACGACCCTGCATCCCCGATACAGCTTGCCTATGCGCGCGTGCTGATCGGCCAGAACCGCATCGCGGATGCACAGCAGCAGCTCAACACTTTGCTGATGTCCAACCCGGAAATGGCAGAAGCCTGGCTGGTACAGGCCAGCGCATATGCACTGCAAAGCGACTGGAAGCAGGCGCTGAAAGCCGTACGCCGCGTGGAAAATCTGGCCAGCAAGCAGTCTCTTTCGTCTGACCCTCAGCAGGAGCAGGTACTCAGCGAAGCCTATTTGCTTGGCGGACGCATCGCCATGCAGCAAAAAGACTATGCACAGGCCACCCTCTGGCTGAACAAGATCCCCGACAGTGACAATGACCTGAACCTCCAGAGCCTCAAGGCACTGGCACTGGCCAAGCAAGGCAAGCTGGCACAGGGCCGCGCCTTGATTCGTGCTGTACCTGCTCAGTCCAAGGAGCAGATCATTCGCAAGCGCCAGGCTGAAGTTGCGCTGCTGCGCGACAGCAACGCAGTGCAAGAAGCCTATCTGCTGCAGCGCACGCTGTATGACCAGCATCCGGACAACGCGGACATTGCCTATGAAACTGCCATCCTGGCAGAGCGTGCAGGCAAGCTGGAGGTCATGGAAAAGATTTTGCAAGGCATTCTTGCCAAGCAACCCGACTACCACCACGCGCTCAATGCCCTGGGCTACTCCTATGCCGACCGTGGCATACGACTGCCAGAAGCCAAGGAGTTGATTGAGCAGGCCCTGCAACTGGCGCCTGATGACCCCTTCATCCTTGACAGCCTGGGATGGGTGGAGTTTCGCATGGGCAATCACGGCAAAGCCAAGGAGCTGCTGGAACAAGCCTACGCCCAGCGCGATGACGTGGAAATTGCAGCCCACCTCGGCGAAGTATTGTGGGAGCTGGGCGACAAAAAGCGTGCCCGCAAGATCTGGCGCAAAGCCATGGAAGCAGATGCTGACAACAGCGTGCTGCGCGCCACCCTGGAACGTCTGCAAGTTCGTCCCTGATCACCATGCACACCAGCACACTCTCTTTCCTACTACATCGCCGAGCATGCTGGCTGGGACTGGCGGCCGCATTGGCGCTGTCGGCATGCAGCACGCCTCCTCGCCCACAGGACACCGCCAGCACATCCTGGAGTGGCCGCATGGGTCTGCAAGTGCATGACCCCATGGCACAGGAGCAGTCCTTCAGCGCTTCTTTCCAGTTGCAGGGCTCTGCAGAGCAAGGCCAGCTCGATGTTTTCAATCCGTTTGGCTCCCAGATTGCCAGGCTGCAGTGGACCCCGGAGCATGCAGTACTGCAACAAGGCAGTCAGATGCGCCACTCCGACTCCCTGCAGGAGCTGCTTCGCCTGAGCCTTGGCACAGAACTGCCAGTGCAGGCACTGTTCAGCTGGCTGCAAGGCCAGCCCATGACAGCTGAAGGCTGGCAGGTGGACCTCAGCCGCCACGCACAGGGCCGCATTACGGCACAGCGCATCAGCCCACCACCTCAGGCTACCTTGCGCGTGGTGCTGCAACCGCTTCAGTAAAGTAAATACCAGCGGCAGCCCAGGGCTGCCCCAAACTTTCTCATGCTCAGCCTGTACGACGTTCCGGCCCCGGCCAAACTCAATCTGTTTCTGCACATCACTGGCCGCCGTGCGGACGGCTACCACCTGCTGCAGTCGGTCTTCATGTTGATCGACTGGCAAGACCAGCTGCACTTTGAAAGCCTGCAGGGCAGCAGCGAAGTCTCTCGCCAGGACCTGAACCCCGGCGCTTCGGAGCTGCCCGCTGACGATCTGTGCGTGCGTGCAGCCAGAGCACTGCAGGCAGCCACAGGCTGCACACAGGGCGTACGCATTGCGATTGACAAGCACATTCCCTCGCAGGCCGGCATGGGTGGCGGCTCCTCGGATGCAGCCACCACACTCATCGCGCTCAACCGCCTCTGGAGGCTGGGGTTGAACCGCCAGCAGCTGGCAGACATTGGCGTGCGTCTGGGTGCCGATGTGCCTTTCTTCATTCATGGTCACAACGCCTGGGTCGAAGGCATTGGTGAGCACATCACGCCGCTGGAAGGCAATGCAGCCTTACCCGCCAGCAGCTTCTGGGTCATCAAACCCCAGGCGGGGCTGGACACGCCCAGCATCTTTCGCTCGCCTGAGCTCAAACGCGACACAAAGTCTGCTACAATCGCAGACTTTGCTGCAGATCACTACGGCTTTGGCCACAACGACTTGCAGCCAGTTGCTGAAGCGCTGTGTCAGGACGTAACGCAAGTTACCAATTGGCTTCAATCCCAAGGATTGCGTGCTACAATGACGGGCTCAGGTAGTGCAGTGTTTGCACAAGACAGTAAAGACATTGATTTACAAGCTGCAAGCAGTAGCTGGCAAATCAAACTTTGCAAAAATCTGGATAAACACCCTTTGCTGCACTGGGTTCCAGAATAAACCAAGCTACCGGTTGATTGTTATCGACGACAATTGACCTGTGTAGGGGAGTCGCCAAGTTGGTTAAGGCACCGGATTTTGATTCCGGCATGCGAGGGTTCGAGTCCTTCCTCCCCTGCCAAATATCTTTATGCGTTTAAGCAAACCCAATACTGGGAAGCTCATGCAATCCAATCACTCTGAATTCGTGGTTTTTACGGGCAACGCCAATCGTGGCATGGCCGAAGAAATCGCCAAGCACCTCGGCGCGTCTCTGGGCGCAGCCGATGTTGGTCGTTTTTCTGACGGTGAAGTGACCGTAGAAATCAAGCAAAACGTTCGCACCCGCGACGTTTTTGTGGTCCAGCCTACATGCGCACCAACCAATGACAACCTGATGGAGTTGTTGGTCATGGTCGATGCCTTGAAGCGTGCTTCCGCACAAAGCATCTGCGCTGTGATTCCCTACTTTGGCTATGCCCGTCAGGATCGCCGCGTGCGTTCCACACGTGTGCCTATCACCGCCAAGGTGGTCGCCAACATGCTGCAGGCCGCTGGCGTGAACCGCGTCCTGACCATGGACCTGCACGCTGACCAGATCCAGGGTTTCTTCGACATTCCCGTGGACAACATCTACGCTTCGCCCGTATTGCTGGGTGACCTGAAGCAGAAGCAGTACGACGATCTGATCGTTGTCTCTCCTGACGTGGGTGGCGTGGTGCGTGCACGTGCACTGGCCAAGCAGCTGGGGTGCGATCTGGCCATCATCGACAAGCGTCGTCCCAAGGCCAATGTGTCGGAAGTGATGCACGTGATTGGTGACATCGACGGCCGCAACTGCGTGATCATGGACGACATGATCGACACCGCAGGCACACTGGTGAAGGCTGCCGAAGTCCTGAAGCAGCGTGGCGCCAAGAAGGTGTATGCCTACTGCACACACCCTATCTTCTCCGGCCCTGCCATCCAGCGTATTTCCGAAGGCGATGCGCTCGACGAAGTCGTAGTGACCAACACGATTCCTCTGAGCCCTGCGGCACAGGCTTGCGGCAAGATTCGCCAGCTCTCCGTGGCTCCTCTGTTTGCCGAAACCATGCAGCGTATTTCGTCTGGTGATTCGGTCAGCAGCCTGTTCCAGGACTAAACGTTTTCCCTTCGGAAAGCTGTGAGCCTCCTTCGGGAGGCTTGCGTTTTCCGAAATTTCATCCAAGGCAACAGCCTTGTTATCAACCGAGTGGGACTGGTCGCGGTCCACTCAAACTGGAGTTTGTTATGCAAATCGTCGCAACTACGCGCAATCTGCAAGGTACGGGTGCGAGCCGCCGCCTGCGTATTACTGGTAAGACCCCTGGCATCCTGTTTGGCGCTGGCCAAGATGCTGTGAAGATCGAAGTCGATCACAACAACCTGTTCCACGCTCTGAAGAAGGAAGCTTTCCACACTTCGATCCTGGACCTGGAACTGGACGGCCAGACCACCAAGGTTGTGCTGCGCGACGTGCAATTCCACCCCTTCAAGCCCCTGGTTCTGCACATCGACTTCCAGCGCGTGGACGAGAACACCAAGGTGGAATCCAAGGTGGCCCTGCGTTACGAAAACGCTGAGCAGTCTCCTGCTGTGACCGTGGAAAACGGCACTGTGACTCCTCTGATCACTGAAGTGTCCGTGCTGGCAGCTCCTGCCAAGACTCCTGAGTTCATCGCTGTGGACCTGTCCAAGCTGACTTCCAAGATCATCCCCGGTCTGCAGTCCGTGAAGGCTCCTGCTGGCGTGAAGATCATTGCTCGCGGCGCGAACAAGAACCCCGCTCTGGTGTCCGTGAAGCTGCCTGAAGCTGCTGTTGCAGCTCCTGTGGCTGCCGCCACCACCGACAAGAAGAAGAAGAAGTAATTCTTTTTTGCCTGTCGCTACAGCCTTCCGGGGCTGTAGGCAAAACAAATGGCCCACCTTGTGTGGGCCATTTGTTTTGCGGCGCACATACCGTGGACTTTGGCACATCCGATAATCGCAACATGATCAAACTGTTTGTGGGCCTTGGCAATCCAGGTCCGGAATACGAAGACACCCGTCACAACGCCGGCTTCTGGTGGATTGACGGGCTGGCACGTGAACTCAAGGTGCATCTGCAGCCCGAGCGCAGCTACTGGGGCCTGGTGGCACGCGCCAATGTACAGGGGCAGGCTGTGTGGCTGCTGCAGCCGCAGACCTTTATGAACCTGTCGGGCAAGTCGGTAGGCGCTCTGGCGCGCTTTTTCAAGATCAAGCCCGAGGAAGTGCTGGTAGTGCATGACGAGCTGGACTTTGAACCCGGCCAGGTCAAGCTCAAAAAGGGCGGCAGCCACGGCGGGCACAATGGCCTGCGCGATATCCACGCCCAGCTGGGCAGCCCTGACTACTGGCGCCTGCGTGTGGGCATTGGCCACCCCGGACAAAAGGGCGAGGTCTCAGGCTGGGTGCTCAAGAAGCCACCACAGGAGCAGTGGAACGCCATTCACGAGCAGATTGACCGCAGCCTCAAAGCCTGGCCACTGCTGGTGGCGGGTGACATGGAAAAGGCCACGGCCCAGATCAACACCAATAAACCACCACGCCCCAAGCCACCACGCAAGCCAGCGCCTGAGCAGGCCGCAGGCACTGCGGCGCAGCCCCAATCAGGCCAAGCTTAAAAACATAGCTGCTTGCGCAGTATTGATAAGGGTTTGCAGCTTATTTATACCTGAAACCCTTATTTCGCCTGCGTGAGCAGCTCATATTTTTTAAGCAGCACTTCGCGGCTTTCCATGAAATCCGGATTGACGGGAATGCACGATACCGGGCAGACCTGCATGCACTGCGGCTCATCAAAGTGCCCCACACATTCCGTGCATTTGTGCGGGTCGATTTCATAGATCAGCTCCCCCATTGAAATCGCATCATTGGGGCACTCAGGCTCACACACATCGCAGTTAATGCACTCATCAGTGATCATCAGCGCCATAGCGCACCTCCTTGGTCGAGATCGCCACCACGGCACAACGCGGGCACACAGGGCTTGAATACGGGGGACATCTGCCAATTATCGTGTGCAGCTGCCCCCTCTCAGCGATATAGTCCGCACTTCCGTACTTCGCACTGCGGTTTTGCGCCGGGTTTGCCGCTATGCTCGGGCCCACTTTTTCTGACCGCCTCACCCTCTCGTATTCATGAGTGTTTTTCTTGCCAGACACCTGCTCACACTGATTGCCACCTTGCTGGGTGCATCCGTGGTGGTGTTTGCCATGCTCGAAATTCTGCCGGGCAATGCAGCGCAGGTGCTGATGGGGCCGGATGCCGATCCGGAAGCCGTGGCCGCCCTGGCCGAGCAGCTGGGCCTGAACCAGCCTGCCCTGCAACGCTACGCACAGTGGATACAAGGCTTTTTCACAGGCCATCTGGGTGACAGCTATGCCTATGACTCCCCTGTGTGGGAGCTGATTCAGGAACGCCTGGCGCTGACCATTCCCCTGGCCCTGATGGCCATGCTGCTGACCACGGTGCTGGCCCTGCTGGCAGGGGTCTATGCGGCCTCGCACCACAACAAGCTGGGCGACATCAGCATCATGGGTCTGGCACAGCTGGGCATTGCCATTCCGAATTTCTGGTTTGCCATCCTGTTGATTCTGCTGTTTTCGGTGAAGCTGCAATGGTTTTCCGCAGGCGGTTTTCCGGGCTGGAGTGCCGAGGAAGGCGGAGGTTTCTGGCCTGCGCTGCAGGCACTGCTGCTGCCCGCCATTTCGCTGGCCGTGGTGCAGGCAGCGATTCTGGCGCGCATCACACGCTCGGCCGTGCTGGAAGTGCTGCGCGAAGACTTTGTGCGCACTGCACGCGCCAAGGGCCTGAGCCAGCGTGCCGTGCTCTGGGGCCATGTGCTGCGCAACGCCATGATTCCGGTCATCACCGTCATGGGCCTGCAGTTTGCCAATTTGCTGGCAGGCACCATCGTGGTGGAAAACGTGTTCTATCTGCCCGGTCTGGGGCGGCTGATCTTTCAGTCGATTGCCAACCGGGATCTGATCGTGGTGCGCAACTGCGTCATGCTGCTTGCCGCCATGGTCATCGTGGTCAACTTCATAGTGGATGTGCTCTACGCCGTCATTGACCCCCGCGTGAAAGCCAGAGACTTATGAGCCAGCCCTTTTCCGCCTGGCAGCGTGGCCTGCGACAGCCCAACCTGCTGGTGGGCATGCTGCTGAGCAGCTGCCTGCTGCTGTGCGCCCTGCTGTCCCTGATCTGGACGCCCTGGGACCCTTATGCCATGAACATGGATGCCAAGCTGCTGCTGCCCGACAGCCAGCACTGGCTGGGCACGGACGCCTTCGGGCGCGATGTACTCTCACAGCTCATGGTGGGTGCGCGCAGCTCCATTGCCGTGGGTGTGATCGCCGTGGGCATTGGCCTGGTCTTTGGCGTGGCCCTGGGCCTGCTGGCGTCTGCCCTGCGCGGCTGGGTGGAAGAAGTCATCATGCGCCTGAGTGACTTCACCTTTGCCTTTCCCGCCATTTTGCTGGCCATCATGATGACGGCCGTGTTTGGCCCCAGCATGGTCAACGCCATCATTGCCATTGGCATCTTCAATATTCCAACCTTTGCCCGCATCACGCGTGCCTCGGCCAATGCCATCTGGACGCGGGAATACATCACCGCCGCGCGTGCCTGTGGCAAAAACCGTTTCAGCATTACCTTCCAGCACGTGCTGCCCAACATCATGGGCGTGCTCATCGTGCAGGCCACCATTCAGTTTGCGCTGGCCATTCTGGCCGAGGCGGCCCTGTCCTATCTGGGCCTTGGCACGCAGCCGCCCCAGCCATCGTGGGGCCGCATGCTCAGCGATGCCCAGACCTTGATGTTCCAGGCCCCACTGTTGGCCATCTTCCCCGGCGTGGCGATTGCCCTGTCGGTGCTGGGCCTGAACCTGCTGGGCGATGGTCTGCGCGATCTGCTGGACCCCCGCCTGCACCGCCAGCGCTAAGCCCTCAGAAAGACTGCCATGCCTTTGCTTGAAGTAACCGGGCTCCATCTGTTTCTGCGTGGCGATCAAGGTGCCGTACAGGCGCTGCGCCATGTGTCTTTCAAACTTGAACGCGGCCATGCGCTGGGCATCATCGGCGAGTCGGGCAGCGGCAAATCGCTGACGGCGCAGACCCTCATGGGGCTGCAGCCAGACAACGCCAGCGTCACCGGCAGCATGCTGTGGAACGGTCAGGAGCTGGTGGGCCAGAGCGAAAGCGCGTGGCAGGCCCTGCGCGGCAACCGCATGGCCATGGTGTTTCAGGAGCCCATGACGGCCCTCAACCCCGTACACACCATAGGGCGCCAAGTGGCCGAGCCCATGATCCGCCACCAGGGTCTGAGCCGTGCAGCGGCGCTGCGCCGCGCCACAGATTTGCTCGGCCGCGTGGGCATTCCCAATGCCAGCGCACGCGTGGATGACTACCCGCACCAGTTTTCCGGTGGCCAGCGCCAGCGCATCACCATTGCCATGGCGCTGGCCTGCGAGCCAGACCTGTTGATTGCAGACGAGCCCACCACCGCGCTGGACGTGACCGTGCAGCAACAGATTCTCGACCTGATCAACGATGTGGTGGCAGAGCGTGACATGGCGCTCATCCTGATCTCGCACGACCTGGGCGTGATCTCCCAGAACGTGGATGACATGCTGGTCATGTACGGCGGTCAGGTCGTGGAAAGCGGTCCGACTGCGGCCCTGTTTCGCCACATGGCCCACCCCTATACGCGCGGCCTGATGGCTGCGCGCCCACGGCTGGATGCGCCCCGCCAGCCCAGCGGCAAGCCTATGGACCTGCTGACCATTCCAGGTTCGGTGCCGCCGCTGCGCGCTCTGCCACGTGGCTGTACATTTGCAGACCGCTGTTCGTTTGCCGAACAGCGCTGCTTCGAGGAGCGGCCCACGCGCGTAGGCATCCCCAGCTTTCAGCCCCATGAGGCCGAATACAGCAGTCTGCGCGTACACCAGGTGCGCTGCCTGCGCCCTGAGGCCATGCGTCCCGGCAATACGGAGGCATGGAAATGAAGCTCGACGATCTGCGCTCGCCCCTGCTGCAACTGCAGGCCGTCAGCAAAAGCTACCGCCTGCCCCGCCACCAGCTGTGGCAGCCTGCGCAATGGCTGCACGCACTGCAGGGCGTGGACCTGAAGGTCTACAGCGGCCGCAATCTGGGCATTGTGGGCGAGTCTGGTTCTGGTAAATCCACGCTGGCACGGCTTGCCATGGGACTGGATACCCCCAGCAGCGGCCAGGTGCTGTGGGACGGTCATGACATTCACAGCCTGCGCAGCCGTGCGTTGCGCGACATGCGCCGCAACTACCAGATGGTGTTTCAGGACCCTTATGGATCGCTGGACCCACGCATGCGCATTGCCGCCATTCTTGCTGAGCCCCTGCAGGCCCTGAGCCGCTCCAGCCGTAGCGAGCAACGCGAAGTGGCAGAAGAGGCACTGGTCGAAGTCGGCCTGCACCCCAGCGATCTGGACAAATACCCGCACGAATTCTCAGGCGGCCAGCGCCAGCGCATTGCGATTGCACGTGCGCTGATTACGCGCCCCAAGCTCATCGTGGCCGATGAGCCCGTGAGTGCGCTGGACGTGTCCATTCAGGCCCAGGTGCTCAATCTGATGCTCGATCTGCAGCAGCGCTTTGGCATGACCTACCTGCTCATCAGCCATGATCTGGCCGTGGTCAACCACCTGTGCGATGAAGTCACCGTCATGCAGCAGGGCAAGATCGTCGAGCGTGGCACGCCACAGCAGCTGTTCCTGCATGCACGCCACCCCTACACGCAAAGCCTGCTCAACGCCGTGCCACAGATCGCTCCGGGCCGTGCACGTGCGCTGCGTCATCTGCGGGCGCAGGCCAGTCAGCAGAACTTGGTGTAAAAAGCAGGCTGCTCACAAGACTGTGCAGTGCAGCACAGCTGGGTGTGAACACACTGGAGAGCCGCCATCTGCGCGCTGCACGGCAGACATGTGCACGGGCCTGCGCGGTTTTCATCGATCCAACGAGACACAAGGGAGAACTTCCACCATGATTCATCGCCGCAGCTTGCTGGCATCCAGCGCTCTCGCCAGCCTGGCTGCCATCGTGCCTCTGCACGCTATGGCCCAGTCCAGCAAAAAGGATGCTGTGACGCTGGCGCTCACGCTGGAGCCACCGGTGCTGGACCCCACGGCCAGCGCTTCTTCCTCGATTGCTGAGGTCACGCACTACAACATCTTTGAGACGCTCACCAAGATCAACCCCGATGGCAGTGTCTCGCCCATGCTGGCCGAAAGCTGGGATGTCTCGCCCGATCTCAAGACCTACACCTTCCGCCTGCGCAAGGGCGTGAAGTTCCAGAACGGCGAACCCTTCAATGCCGATGCCGTGAAGTTTTCCTTTGACCGTGCGGGCAGCGAAGGCAGCACCAACAAGGACAAGCGCAGCTTTGCGGGCATGAAAGTGAGCGTCAAGGACGCGCACACGGTAGAAATCGTCACCGAGGAAATCGACCCGGACTTCCTGTTCCTGCTCGGTCAGGCAACTGCCATCATCGTCGAGCCCAAGAGCGCCGCCACCAACAGCACCAAGCCCGTGGGCACCGGCCCCTACCAGCTGGGTCAATGGCGCAAGGGCAGCTCGGTCACGTTGGTGGCCTGGCCGGAATACCGCGATGCGAACAAGATCCGCATCAAACGCGCCACTTTCCGCTTCATCCCCGATGCGGCCGCCCAGGTCGCTGCTCTGCTGGCAGGGGACGTGGATGCCTTCCCGCGCGCAGCGCCACGCAGCGTGCCGCAGTTTGCCAAGGACCCACGTTTTCAGGTGCATGTCAGCGGCTCACGCGCCAAGACCATTCTGGCCATTAACAACGGCAAAAAGCCACTCAACGATGTGCGCGTGCGCAAGGCGATTGCGGCAGCCATTGACCGCAAGGCCGTCATCGAAGGGGCTGCTGAAGGCTATGGCAAGCCCATTGGCAGCCATTACGTACCCGGTGCCTTTGGCTATGTGGACACCACGGGCATCAACCCGCACGACCTTGAAAAAGCCAAGGCACTGCTGGCTGAAGCGGGTGTGAAGCTCCCCCTGAAACTGACCATGACACTGCCCCCCGCACCCTACGCGCGCCAGGGCGGTGAAATTATTGCTGCCCAGCTGGCCAAGGTGGGCATTGAAGTCAAGCTGCAGAACGTGGAATGGGCGCAGTGGCTGTCTGGCACCTATGGCAACAAGCAGTACGACCTGACCATGATCAGCCACGTCGAGCCCTTTGACCTGAGCAACTTTGCCAAGCCTGACTACTACTGGGCCTATGACTCGCAGGAGTTCCGCGACCTGTACGACAAGATCAAGCACACGCCCAACCCCACAGACCGTGCACGGCTGCTGGGCCAGGCACAGCGCCTGCTGGCCAACGATGCCGTCCACGGCTTCCTGTACCAGCCGCAGTGGGTGACGGTTGCGCACAAGAATCTGCGTGGTCTGTGGAAGGACATGCCGATTTTTGTGAACGACCTGTCTGCTCTGCACTGGTCAGAGAAGAATTAAAAAAAAGAGCTACCAGCGCTTGAAAACAAAGGACTTCAGATAGTTTTCTATCTGAAGTCCTTTTTAAATCAGCGCTAGCAGCTATTGTTTTTTATCTTTGCGTAGTAGCCAGCCGCACCGCCAGCCCCAGAAACACCACACCAGCCAACCGGTTCAGCCACCACTGCGTACGTGCTGAGCGCTGCAGCAGACCGCCAAACACACCGGAAAAGCAGGCAATGGCGCCAAACACCAAAAAGGTAGCCAGCACAAACACCGCACCAAAGCAGGCAATCTGCCAGGCCACGCTGCCGCGCGCAGGGTCGGCAAACTGCGGCAAAAAGGCCAGAAAGAAAATCAGCACCTTGGGATTGGTGATGTTCATCACCACGCCACGCCCCACCATGCGCAGCGCTTCACGCAGTTGCAAAGGCTGTGCCGCGCTGCTGCCCACAGGCGTATCACTGACTTGTGAAGGCGCTCGCAGCGCCCCCCAGGCCAGCCAGGCCAGATAAGCGGCACCACACCACTTGAGCACCGTAAACGCCGTGCTTGACGCTGCCAGCACCGCAGCCAGGCCCAGTGCCACCGCCGTGGTGTGCACCAGAATCCCCAGGCACAGGCCTACCACCACGCACATGCCCAGCCGCCAGCCGCGCTGTGCGGACTGCACCAGCACAAACAGGTTGTCCGGCCCGGGGCTCAGGGCCAGCAGCACGGCAACACCAAAAAAAGCAATCAGGGTATCAATGGCAGGCATGGGGCAAAAGGCTTTCGCAATCGCACAAAAGCGCCGATTGTGCGCCTGCGGCTGCGGCTATGCCAAGCGCCTGCGTGACGGGATCAGGCAGCCCAGCCCCCTGCGGACTCAGCGCTCATGCAGCAGTGAGCGGCGTCTGGAAGTGCACTGCGCATTGTCAAACGGACCAGCACCGCGCTCCCAGCCTTTGGCTGGCATGAACTGTGCGCAGATCTGGCGGCCATCGTGCTTGCTGATCCACCAGTACCAGGGAGCGGGAGCACTGTGGGCCGAACCTGTGCCCAGCAGCGCAAGGGCCGCGCCCAACATCAGCGCCTGCAAAAACTTTTTCATCACCATGGCTGCAATTTACCCCAGCCCCAAGGCCGTGACGCCAAAGGCAATCAAGATGGCCCCCGCAATGCGTACCATGCGATCGCCCTCACGCAGCAGGTGGCCGCCGATGATGGCGGCAAACAGCATGGAGACTTCACGCGCCGGTGCCACGTGCGAGATGGGCGCACTTTGCATGGCATACAGCACCAGCACATAGGCAATGGGGCTGACCACAGCCACCAGCAGTGCCCAGCGCCACTGCAGCTGCCACAGGAATTTGGCCTCCTGCACATTGCGCAAAATGACGGGCGAGAGCAGCACCACGCGCAGGCAGCTGCCAAAGTAGTCAATCAGAATGGGCGAAAGCAGCAGCACCTTGACGCCATAGCCATCCACCACCGTATAGGCGGCAATGAAGATACCCGTCACCACACCATAAAACAGGCCCTGATGCAGGCGCAGACGCGCTTGTGGATCATGGCGCAGCCTGAACATACCGGGGCCACCTGCAATCAGAAACACCCCCAGCACCACGCCCAGCACACCGAGCATGCCCAGCTGCGAGATCTCCTCACCCAGCACCACAATGGCAAACAGCGAGCTGATCAAAGGCCCGCTGCCACGCGCCAGCGGATAGACCACGGTGAGGTCGGCCTTGCGGTAGCCGCGCAGCAAAATGACGTAATAGGCCAGATGCAGCACGCCACTGACCGCCACCAGCGCCCAGGCCTGCCAGCCCCAGCTGCCCACCACATCGCGCCCTACCCACCAGGCCAAGGGCGCCCAGAACACAATCAGCAGCAAAGACGTGAAAAACGCAAAGCGTGCATCCCCCCCAGCTTTTTTGGCGGCAATGTTCCAGCCCGCATGAATCACACCGGCAAAAATGATGAGGGCAAAGGCTTGCAAAGACATGAAGGGCAGCGCGAAAGAATGCGCAAGGCAAAACGGGACAGCCAACGAAAAGGGCTGCGCATGGCGCAGCCCTTGGCAGGAGTAGCGATTGTCGCTGCTTAATCCGGACGGCGACCGGGAATCAGCGACAGGAATTCACGACGCAGCGTGGGGTCATTCAGGAAAGCACCACGCATGACGGAGTTGAGCATCTTGCTGTCCGTCTCGCGCACACCGCGCCAGGACATGCAAAAGTGCGAGCACTCCATGACCACGGCCAGCCCGTCAGGACGGGTTTTTTCCATGATCAGGTCTGCCAGCTGGATGATGGCCTCTTCCTGAATCTGGGGGCGACCCATGATCCAGTCCACCAGACGTGCGTACTTGGACAGACCAATCACATTGGTGTTCTTGTTGGGCATCACACCAATCCAGATCTTGCCCATGACGGGGCACAGATGGTGGCTGCAGGCCGAACGCACCGTGATGGGGCCGACGATCATCAGCTCGTTCAGGTGCTTGGCGTTGGGGAATTCGGTGATGGTGGGCTGCGCATGGTAGCGGCCCGCAAACACTTCCTTCAGATACATCTTGGCCACACGGCGGGCCGTAGCCTTGGTGTTGTGGTCATTGGCCGTGTCAATGACCATGCTCTCCAGCACGCCCTGCATCTTGGTCTCGACTTCGTCGAGCAGCTGTTCCAGCTCGCCGGGTTCGATGAATTCCGAGATATTGTCGTTGGCAAAAAAACTGCGGCCAGCGGCCTGCACCCGCTCTCGAATCTTGAGGGAAACAGGCTTGCCTTGAGGATCTTGGCTCTCAGGCTGTGTAGCGGATGCGGCAACCAAATCTTGAAACATGGGCGGGATGGTAACAGTGAATCATGGAGGCAGCATTCAATAATCAAATACTATTAAATACTGAAAGTTCATAGCCTGAATTCAGCAATCAGTGGCAGGTGATCCGACATGCGCCACCAGATGCGGCCCTGCGGCACCATCAGGCTCAAAGGCTCCAGTCCCCGGACATACACATGATCCAGCTGCGCCAAAGGCAGACGTGAAGGATAGGTCAGTGTACTGCCATCGCCGTCATACTCATGCAGGCCAAAACCGGCAAGCATATGCTTGATGTGGCTACCCCAGTCATTGAAGTCACCCGCCACCACCACAGGCGCGCCCGGTGGAATCTCACGCTCGATGAACTGGTGCAGCTGCTGAATCTGGCGCACACGGCTGCCTGCAATCAGGCCCAGGTGCACCACCACGGTGTGGACCGAGCGACCCTGGAACATCACTTCAGCATGCAGCAGGCCGCGCTGCTCGAAGCGGTGGTCGGACACATCCAGGTGCTTGATGTCACGCACCGGCCAGCGCGAGAGCAGCGCATTGCCATGCTCACCGTCCTTGGTGTAGGCATTGGTGCGGTAGACGGCCTCATAGCCTTCAGGCGCCAGGAATTCAGCCTGCGGCACATGGGGCCAGTTGTCAAAGTACTGCGCCTCGCGCCGGTTCATCTTGCGCACTTCCTGCAGGCAGACGATGTCGGCATCGAGCTGTTCCACAGCCAGCCCCAGGTTGTGGATTTCCAGCCGCCGCGTCGGCCCCAGCCCCTGCACACCCTTGTGAATGTTGTAGGTGGCCACACGCAAGATCGCAGGCTCGCTGGGCACCAGCAAGCCCGAAGCGGTGGTTTCCATGGGTGGCAAAGAAATGGAAGGCTCAGAAGTCATGGAACAAGAAAAGCTGACAGATGAAGAATCGCTTCCGCATTCGAAGGCGAATAGCAGCGATCCGCGGCCTCGCGCCAAGCATGCCATGCAAACGCGGTATGTTCACGAGGGTTCAGGGTTACACGGATGTCCGGTGGCACCCGTAGGCCAAACACCCGCTCTGTATTCATACAGGTGCCCGGTGCATAGCGGTGCAGCCACTGTGGGTAGATCGCATAGACATTCTCCAGTTCCCAGTCATGCAACTCACAGCCCGGGGCATGGACGTCAATACCCGTTTCTTCCCAGACCTCACGCGCAGCCGTCTGCGCCCAGGGTTCATCCTCGGCATCCTTGCTGCCGGTGACGGGCTGCCAGTAGTCCTGGCCCAGACCATCGCCCTGCGTACGCCGCAGCAGCAGGACCTGGCCTTGCGCCGTGTAGATCACCACCAGTACAGACTGGGCAATTTTGTAAGCACACTGCTTCATCCCCTGCATCTTCACACCAAAAGCATGCCCTGTTCATGCAAAAAGGCCTTTGCGTTTCCACAAAGGCCTTCTATGTTTTTGGCTGCTAGCGCTTGATACACAAGCGCCAGCAGCTCTTATTTGCAGAGCAATCGAATTACGATGCCTTCACTGCGTCAGGATTGCGCAGGCGAATGTGCAGCTCGCGCAGCTGCTTTTCGTCCACAGGCGAAGGTGCCTGGGTCAGCAGGTCCTGGGCACGCTGTGTCTTGGGGAAGGCAATCACGTCACGGATGGACTCGGCACCGGTCATCAGCGTGATCAGACGGTCCAGACCGAAGGCCAGACCACCGTGGGGAGGCGCACCGTACTGCAGCGCATCCAGCAGGTAGCCGAACTTGGCACGCTGCTGCTCGGGCGTGATCTTCAGGGCTTCAAACACCTTGGCCTGCACGTCAGCGCGGTGGATACGCACCGAGCCGCCACCCAGCTCCCAGCCGTTGAGCACCATGTCGTAGGCCTTGGCCAGGCACTTGCCGGGATCGGTCGCCATGAGGTCTTCGTGGCCGTCCTTGGGCGATGTGAAGGGGTGGTGCACAGCCACCCAGCGGTCTTCTTCCTCGTCATGCTCGAACATGGGGAAGTCCACCACCCACAGCGGTGCCCACTTGTCTTCGAACAGGCCGTTCTTCTTGCCGAATTCGCTGTGGCCGATCTTCAGACGCAGTGCGCCGATGGAGTCATTGACGATCTTTTCCTTGTCTGCGCCAAAGAAGATCAGGTCGCCGTCTTGAGCGCCCGTGCGCTTCAAGATTTCAGCAATCGCTGCATCGTGCAGGTTCTTCACGATGGGCGACTGCAGACCGTCGCGGCCCTTGGCCACTTCGTTGACCTTGATCCATGCCAGGCCCTTGGCACCGTAGATCTTCACGAACTCGGTGTAGCCGTCGATCTCGCCACGCGAAATCTGTGCGCCACCGGGCACGCGCAGGGCCACTACGCGGCCACCCTTGGTGGTAGCGGGGGTGGAGAACACCTTGAAGTCCACATCGGCCATGACATCGGTCAGCTCAGTGAATTCGAGCTTCACGCGCAGGTCAGGCTTGTCCGAACCAAAACGGAAAGCCGCGTCCTGGTAGGTCATGATGGGGAACTCGCCCAGATCCACGCCCAGCTGCTGCTGAAACACTTCGCAGATCATCTGCTGGAAGATGGCGCGAATTTCTTCTTCGCTCAGGAAGGAGGTTTCGCAATCGATCTGGGTAAATTCTGGCTGACGATCCGCACGCAGGTCTTCGTCACGGAAGCACTTGGTGATCTGGTAGTAGCGGTCAAAGCCCGCCACCATCAGCATCTGCTTGTACAGCTGGGGCGACTGGGGCAGCGCAAAGAACTGGCCGTCATGCACGCGCGAAGGCACCAGATAGTCGCGAGCGCCTTCGGGGGTGGACTTGCCCAGCATGGGAGTTTCGATGTCTACAAAACCCAGCTTGTCCAGGAAGTTACGCACCTGGATGGAGGTCTTGTAGCGCAGCATCAGGTTGCGCTGCATCTGGGGACGGCGCAGGTCCATCACGCGGTTGGTGAGACGCACGTTTTCGGACAGGTTCTCGTCATCCACCTGGAAGGGAGGCGTCACCGATGCGTTGAGTACGTTCAGCTCATGGCACAGCACTTCAATCTGACCGCTCTTGAGCTTGTCGTTGGTCGTGCCTGCAGGACGTGCACGCACCACGCCCTTGACCTGTACGCAGTACTCGTTGCGGATGTCTTCAGCCACCTTGAACATTTCAGGACGGTCTGGGTCGCACACCACCTGCACATAACCTTCACGGTCACGCAGGTCAATAAAGATCACGCCACCGTGGTCACGGCGACGGTTTACCCAGCCACACAGGGTAACGGTTTGGCCCATCAGGGCTTCGGTCACAAGACCGCAATATTCAGAGCGCATGGCCATGATTTATCTTCCTGCGCCCCTGTGGGACGCGCTTTCTTAGGTTGTTTATCGTTCTTCGTCAGGCACGGGCAGCGGCGGAGGCGCCACCACCCCCATGGAGACGATGTACTTGAGCGCAGCGTCCACGCTCATTTCAAGCTCCACACAGTCACTCTTGCGCATCATCACGAAGTAGCCACCTGTGGGGTTGGGCGTGGTCGGCACGAACACGCTGACAAACTCGTCACGCAAATAGCCCGCAACCTCACCCGCCGGTGTACCGGTGATGAACCCCAGGGTCCACACCCCTTCACGGGGCCACTGCACCAGCACGGCGGTGCGAAACGCATTGCCATTGTCGGAGAAGACGGTGTCCGATACCTGCTTGACGCTGGAATAGATCGAGCGTACCACTGGTATACGGGCGATGATGGCATCGCCCCAAGACACCAACTTGCGGCCTACAAAATTGCTGGCAATCGCACCGATGAGCAGCAGGGCCAGCAGGGTCAGCACCACGCCAAACCCTGGGATGTGCATGCCCAGCAACCGGTCAGGTTGCCAGGCCTCTGGCAACAGATACAGCGTCTGGTCCAGCGTGCTAATGATCCAGTGCAGCACCCAGACCGTGATCACGCCGGGCACCAGGACCAGCAAGCCGGTCAGCAACCATTTACGCAATGCAGGCATAGCTGGTCTTAGGCCTCCGCAGCAGCGGGGCAACCGGCAGCGGCGCAGGCGCTGCCACCGTTATCGCAGGCAGGGGCTGCAGAAGCAGCGCTGCTGGAGCCACCCTTGAAATCGGTGGCATACCAGCCCGTACCCTTGAGCTGGAAGCCAGGCGCTGTCAGCTGCTTGGAAAACGCAGCCGCACCGCAAGCTGGGCAATCCGTCAGCGGGGTATCCGACATCTTCTGGAGAACATCCTTGGCGTGGCCGCAGGCACCACACTTGTACGCATAAATTGGCATAGCTACAAAGTCAGCTCAGGCTAAAGCGAAGAACATGAAATGTTGAAAAAGAAACCAGTGCTTCAACTGGCTCCTGCCTTGCGTGAACAGGCCACAGACCATGCCTCACGCAAAACGCTCCATTTTACTTGAAGCCCGCTTTCATGCTTGACAGGCACTTGGCAAGAGGCTGACGGTCTTGCGGTGAATGACAGCAGCCTCAACCGCCCGCCACTCACAGCCAGCCTGAATTTATGTAAAAAATGGCTCCAGAGCTTATGTAGCAAGCGCTGACAGCTACAAAAACAAAAGGAGCCTTGCGGCTCCTCCTGTCGGCTCCTCCTGTACTGGCAGCCTTGCAGCTGAAAAGCTTTTTACAGCTTGCCCACCATTTCAGGCACTGCGGCAAACAGATCGGCTTCCAGACCATAGTCCGCCACCGAGAAGATGGGAGCCTCAGGGTCCTTGTTGA
>ERZ1034913.269-NODE-269-length-47277-cov-6.797827_pt1 | contig 47277 bp, 32 predicted proteins | sample MGYA00520697_ERZ1034913 | MGnify/ENA primary metagenome ERZ1034913 (study PRJEB33766, sample SAMN09781786) | gut metagenome | biome: gut microbiome | host: Homo sapiens | place: Madagascar | study: EMG produced TPA metagenomics assembly of the PRJNA485056 data set...
ATCGGAAATAGCACGACGCATAGCGAGGCTCGGGAATCAGGCGCAGCGGCCGGTGGCCTTGGCCGCGCACTTCGGATAGACTGACAGCTAACGCTTTTCAGACCGAGAGGAGATGTGCTTCATGAGCAATGAAGGCAAAAAGGTGAAGACCCACTACAAAGGCACGCTCGACGATGGCACGCAGTTCGATTCGTCATACGATCGCGGCGAGCCACTCGAGTTCACTTGCATGGCAGGCCAAATGATCCCCGGCTTCGACAAGGCTGTGCGCGACATGGAAGTTGGCGAGACCAAGACGGTTCGTCTCGAACCCGCCGAGGCATATGGCGAGCACAACCCGGCGCTCGTGCAGAAGATGCCGCGCTCGAATGTTCCCAATGCCGATCAGCTGCCTATAGGACAGACCATCTACCTGCGCTCGGGCAGTTCAGCGCCCTTCCCCGCACGCGTCGTGGAAGTGACCGACGACTCCGTTAGTTTCGACATGAACCACGAGTTGGCAGGCCAGGCGCTCACCTTCGAGATCACCCTGGTGGAAGTCGCGGATTAACCGCCGCACGCATCGCGAGCCCGAAAGCCCCGCATCCATCCGCTTTTGCGAAGGACGCGGGGCTTTCTCATTTTATGTAGTCCCTAACTGTAACCTTGAGCAAGGCGCCACGAGGCGCGTATTCCCGCCCATCTGCCCGACGGCCCCACCCTCACGTGAAGCGGGCGCGTCTACTTGATGCGAGATTGCAAATCGCCGATTTTCGTCTTCGCCCTGGAATAATGATAGGCGCCGATGCCGACGAAGCCGGCCGCTACAACCGCAATCGCATAAGTGGCTACGCTCGCCGCAACCGTCTCGGGGTCGAACATGCCGTTCGCTACCAAGACCTGGCGGATGATCAGGAACAGCACGAAGATGATGATGCCGCCTGCCGTCTGCATGAAGCCGCGCGTTTTTTTCTGCTCGAGCTCGGCGATTTCCTCGCGGAGCTTGCGCTCCTTCTTGCTCATTCCCTTTGCCATTTCCCACTCCTTACAGCGCCGCATGCGACGCGCGCGAACTCTAAAAAACCAATGCCATCCAGTATAGGGCAAGCTCTCGAAAAAAAGCGGGCTTCCCTCCATACGAGGAAAGCCCGTCAAGATGATACCTAAGCAAGACGCATCACGAAATGCACTCCAGCAGCGCGAATTGCGAGGTACGCAATCGCGAGGCAAGGCGCACGACGCACAGCCGTCTTACGAAAAGCGGTCGCTACGCCTTCACCGACTCGCTCATGCCTGCAGGCACGCCGCTTTCGCCCGCGGCATCGTAGCCCTCGAGCTCTTCCTTGTCGAGCTTCTTCACCATGGAGGCGTCGTAGCCGAGCTCCTTCAGCGAGTTGAGCGCCTTCTCGGCATGAACCTGCTCGAGCGGCTTGCGGCCAAACGTCCAGTTATAGATGAAGAAAGTGAACAGCGCGGTGACGGCAAGGCCGGTAACCGCAAGCAAGAACGAGCCCAGATGCACGCCGGCGCCCGCGAGGTTGCCCGCAGCGAGTTCGATGCCCACGTTGTACATGTTGTAGCCGCCGACCGTGATCATGACGGAGAAGCCCTCGCCGGAGAAGTTGGCGAGCGCGCCGGAAATTCCGAAGGGCGCGAAAATTGCGCCCAACATCCATGCCGTGATCAGGATGTGGAGCGGGGTGACCTTCTTGGTGACCTTCTTCAGGCACACGAACAGGATCTGGAAGAACGCAGCGAGCAGACCGCCCACGAGGAACGCGTATACGAACAGCATGCCGCCCTCGGTCTTAGCGACACCGAGGTTGTTATTGAACCCGACCGTGCCGCAGATCCAGCCAATCGCGATGCAGATAGCGGCGAACAGCACGTTGAACCACACGACGAACCACACACAGTTCCAGATGCACTTGCCCATCTTCTCGTTGTTCTTCGTCCAGGGACCCACGGCCTTCATGCCGACCGCCATCGCAAAGCCGGAGAACGGGAGCAGCGCGCCGAACGTCGCCCATTCCTCGACGTACTGATAGCACGCAAGGCCGCCCAGGATACAGCCAATCACGCCCATGCTGATAAGCGTAGCGCCGCCCATGAAAAACGCCATCGGCGTGCCCACGAGCACGGTCTGCCAGAACGTGAGGATCGCCTGGGCGATGAGCGCAAAGGTGCCGCCCACCAGGAAGCTGTAGATAACTGTCTTGTATGGTTTCATGACCATCCCCTTCAACTATTCTATTGACTCCACATCGCGCGAATGCGCAAAAACAGACACGCTTTCCCTCAAAAGCGTGAACGTGCGCAGGATAATCTACCCGAAAGCGCGCAATCGACCTCAACCCGCAGGGTCGAATCGACGGGTTGACTTGGCCATGCGCCCTGCAGCGAAAGGACGAATTTGCCCTGGAATCGCGAAGGAGGGCTGGGGGCGAATGGAGCGGAAGGGAACGCTCGGGAAAGAGGGGGCGCGGAGGAGGGAAGCACAGAGGCGGGGCACGCGATCGGGAAAGAGGGCTGACGCGATGCGGCGGGGAGCCTCTTGAAGGTGGAACGGGCACAATGCGACAGGGAGAGCATCTTGAAGGTGAAGCAGGCGCACATGCCCGCGCGTTATCCGCTCATTGAGAATCGGGCCTCTCGCAAACGGCCATGGACCGAGGCGCCCGTACACTTTTCGCGAATGCGTCAAAGATGCCATCCCGCCATCCTCGTTTGGATACAGTTCGCTCGACTGCTCACTTCCCGGCAAAAGCAACCGAGCATGCCGCAGCAACGACGACGCTGGAAACCCTGCCGGGAATCATGCCCGCATAGAAAAACGAAAGAATATGTGGAAAATGTGCTAGATTAGAACGAGGACAACCAAGCAAAGAGAGGAATCATTATGACCCCCCCCCCCGAGAGATAGCAAGCGTCCTAATCCTATACTAGCCTTTTCCTCATTCCTCAAATCTTACGTCTCGAATGATAGTGGGGCTGATTCCGAAAAACCCACAGCCACATCTAGCTCAAACTCAAGCACAGCCGCCAGCAACACCGAGCTAAACCGGAAGCTTCTTTCCACATGCAACAACCCCGATGCGTCCGCCCAAGATGTTAAGCAGCTTCTAAAGCAGGGCGCCAGCGCAAACGCTATGTTAGACGGATTGTCCCCATTTCTCGCATGCTGTCGCACTTCGCTCGCGAACATCCGCAACAGTGCTTTCTATTCCTCCCTTGAATTAGCGCGAGTTCTCGTCAAATCAGGAGCGGATGTTAACTGCGCCAACGATAACGGGGTCAATGCATTCGGGCTCATGCTCAACTGCAACATCGTATACGGAGATGAAGAGACCGACCAAACACTACTCTTCATTATGAACAAGCCAATAAAGCGACCACCCGAATGGGTGTTCAATAAACTTACAGAATATACCGATTTCCTCGCTGAAGCAGGGCTGGATTTTAACAAAACCTGCGAGGGGAACTACCTCATCACGCCTTTGGAGGCAGCAGCGCAAATCTCTCCCGCAATTACCGAGATAATGCTGAATGCTGGAGCGGACCCCAATTGCACCGGCGTCGGAGGGCACACCCCCCTCCACGATTGCGCAAACGTCACCTGCCCTGCAATTCAGCCCATCGTGCCTCCTGCCCTCCGCTCAACCGAATGCGCGCTCTTGGGGGCTAAACTGCTTATTGACCATGGTGCCGACGTCAACTTGCCATCAGACAATTACTGGACTCCTCTTCAAATCGCATGCATCGATGGCTTTTTTGAGATGGCCAAGCTCCTTATTGAAAATAGCGCTGACGTCAATACAGTTGGCACCCCTGCGAACCTAATCGACTCCGCAAGCTCATTTTCGGCACCTATGCTCTCACCTCTTCACCTTGCACTTCTCGAAGACACCACGCCCTATTCAGACAAAGCAAAAAGATGGGTAGAGAGGCGTCGGCAAGCAAAATCTGCGATAGCCGAATTGCTTATAGAAAACGGCGCGGATACTCAGATATTCGCGCCGGATGGATTTACGCCTCTTCACAGAGCAGCACAGAACGGTTATTCGGATATCTGCACCTTGCTTTTAAGTTGCGGCGCGCAAGTCAACGTCGCAACAAAAGACACCCGCCTTCGAACCTTTGCCGGATACAACTGCACCGCACTCTTCTTTGCGGCGTGCAACAATGACTGCAAAACGGCGAAGATACTGCTCGGGAACGGCGCCGATCAGAGCATCATGACGAACGACGAGAGCTTTCCTCTTTACGTCGCTTCGCAAATGGGGCATTGCGAGATGGCAAAGCTTCTTCTTGAGAATGGCGCAGACCCCAATAAGTGCGATTCGAACGGATTCTCCCCTCTTTTCACCGCCATCGAAAACCATGGGGAGAATAGCCGTATTGCGCGGCTCCTTAAAAGCTACGGCGCAACCGACAACGGAATGCTCGCCACAAAAGAACAAGGATTCGAATATCATCGCCCGGTCGCCTCCGTCGTGGTCTATTCCGACAAAGTCGAAATTGAATATCAGCATCCGAACGGAACTAGAACCATTTGCAATAGCCCCATGACGCCCCAACTTGCTTTTTTCCTTTTGATCGGTATGGAAAAAGGGGCTCCCGTCGAAGCAATTGACGAATTGCTCAATACCACTGGCGTATCCGTTAATACAACATTTGAGGCATTTGAGCGAGGAGGCGCCAGCGCTCTTTATCTGGCATGTATTCAAAACCGTATTGACCTTGTTCGCCTCTTCATCAAAAGAGGTGCAGATCCAAATAAGCCCCGAGTAAATGGAACGACCCCTCTCTTTTGCGCAGCTTGCGAAGGGTATGAGGCCATAGCGAAAGAGCTCATCGCCGCGGGAGCAGATGTTAACCACCAAGCGCATGATGGAAGAACCCCGCTAGTATCCGCCGCATCAAACAACCGAGTCAGGTTGGCAAAGCTGCTTATCGCCAACGGCGCAATCGTCTCCGAAAGATGCATAGCAGCAGCAGCGACGGAAGAAATGTACGAAGCGCTCACGCAGGCATACAGGTATGACCACCTCTATTTCGACTTTGACGAATAGGAGCACTTATGATCGACGAAATCGATAAGCAACTCGAAGAGATGGAAGATGAGCTAGCGAAACTTTCGAATGCGCTTGAGCTTATCAACGACTCCAAACAAGCAGTCAAAAGCGCTGCCGACGCATTGGCCTCCGCCCAAGAAAGCTATTCAGCAGCCAGCAAAAATGCAGCTCAGACGCTACAGAACTGCAGCAAGCAGCTCTCCTCGTCAAGCAGCCAGCTTCTCGGCAAGATCGAGCCACTTGTGGACGAAATCAAAAACTCGGAGCTTGGAAAATGCAATGAAGGCATCCAAAAACTCGAAAAGAAGATTGAAAGACTTGCCTCCAGCGAACAGATTGAAGCGGTCGAAGCGTCGCAAATTGAAGCCATTCAAGCAGTTGAAAAACAGATTGAGGAGGCCCATTCATCCCAACGAGGAATCCTTCAAGCCGTTGAAACAAGTTTGGCGACACAACAGGCGCGTCTTGGCCGCATTGAGAAAATCGCCCTTGCCGCAGTCTGCGCTGGAGGAATGGCATTCATAGCCGCGGTTATCGGAATCTTCCTGTGAGGAAACAATGAGCACCAGACAACTTCAAGCAGGATACATTCTCGATAGTGTTCAAAATCGGCTCTCCAGAACGCAATTTACCGAGAAGGACAATCTCAATAAGCTACTACGAAGCCTTTGTTATTTCGATATCACAGTAACAAGCTCCGAGCGGCCCCCTATTGCGAAAACCGTTCCTAGCGAAATAAGCGTCGCTGGTAATCTAATCTCTCGCGGCCTGCCGACAAGACCATCTCTTCTTGTCGAAGACCATTATGCTAAGCTCCTCAAATCATACGACTTTGATGTCTCAATTGATCCCGAGGCAAAGCGAATCGGGTCGCTCCGCTACGAGCTGACATGCGATTCTCATTTTGCCGAAATGATAGTCAGGGCCTTTCATGTTATTGACCCTGAGATCACTGAGACCGACATCTTCCGCGCAATCGACCGCTCAGAGTCAACTCCGTACGACAGCGTCGAGGAAAGACTATTCCATCGGGAAGGGCTCGAGCAGATTCTTCCGACATGGTGGATTCAACTCGTTGAAAGACAGAGGCCTCTTACTGCAATCCTCAAGAACTGCAGCCCTGGTACCCTTCAAAGCGACAACTCCTTCGTTGATCAGCGTGTAGACTTTTCTATCGAATTCCCCTATCCCTTCGAAGGGGTAAATGGAATTGTTTTCGAAGTAGACGGAGCCCAACATCAAGAACGAGAAAATGCCTATCTCGACAATAAACGAGACCGAGCGTTACAGCGGAGCGGAGTTGTCGTTTATCGCATTCCTGCCAGCGAGTCAGGAAGTCCAGAAAAGTATCTTGATATAGCATTTCTTAACCGCTTAAGCAGAGCCCCTTACTTAAAAGCCCTCGCTCAAAACTACGAGCACCCGCTGGATGAAAAGCCGGACGGAAGGCTCGCGCTAAGCGTAGCCTTGGGACCTTTTCAGTGCGCGCGAATTCAAAAGGCAATTCTCTATCTGGTCAAAGAGGGATTCCTTTCCCTTACGTCACCGAAATGGAAAATCGCAATCGTCGAACACGACATCGATTGCGCGGAGCTTGCGATAAAAGATTTAGAGCGCCTTACCGAATCCATCAGCGCGCTTTCTGGATCAAGCAGCCTATTGCCCCCCATCGAGCTGTCCGTCTTCGCGACGAACAGCAGCGTAGCTGACAATGCCGTAGAATACGACGCTCTCATAGATTGCGCCATTCTCGAGCGCTCCTTCATAACGGGATCCAGCAACAGCATCAAAGCGAAGACCCGTATCGAAATACGATCCACTAACTCTATTCGATCAACAAGGCTTTTTTCAACAGGCCCTAATATCGCCTATCAGCCCCTTGGAGTCACCGAGCACGGCGAGGATAGCGAGGAGGCATTCAGGCCAGACCCAGAAAGACTTGATTATCTCAAAAACCTTCTCAGGGATATCTTTCGAAAGGATGACTTCAGACCGGGACAGATTGAAATCATCAATCGCGCACTACAAAATCAGCCGGTTATCGGCCTGCTCCCAACAGGATCAGGAAAATCGCTGACGTACCAATTAGCCGCGCTTTTACAACCTGGCATAGCCGCTGTCGTAGACCCGCTAAAATCGCTCATGGTCGACCAATGTAATAGCTTACTGAAAAATCAAATCGATTGCATTGCATATATCAATTCGTCCCTTAGCGCAGCAGAGCGTAATGAGGCAATGGAGAAAATTTGCAGAGGCCAGGTTTTGCTCGCCTTCATCTCGCCCGAAAGACTCCAAGTGAAAGATTTCCGCGACGAACTCTTCTCGGCAACGGAAGAATACGGCAAGTCGTTTAGCTACTGCGTCGTAGATGAGGCCCACTGCGTTTCCGAGTGGGGGCACGACTTCCGCACTTCATACCTGCAACTTGGACAGAATGGCCGAAGATTCTGCAAGAGCAAAGGGCGCGACGAAGTTACCTTCATCGCCCTGACAGCTACGGCGTCATATGACGTACTTGCAGATATCCAACGCGAGCTCGACATAGAAGACGAGGGCGCCATTATCCGATTAGCCGACCTATCCCGAAACGAACTCTCTTTTGAAGTGCGTGAGGTTAAGGTGCCCAGCGCACATGGATCCGACTATGAAGTGCGGCAAACCGTCGGCACTGCAAAAAGCAGAGTATTGGAGGCCGAGCTCATGGAGCACAACCCCGCCTTCAATCCGACCATAGTATTTTGTCCCCACAGAACAGGAACTTTTGGGGCGGATAGCATTCAACCAAATATTCCCGATTGCACTATCGGACGCTACAGCGGGACAAGCGGGAGCAAAGACGTTCGCCAGCACGAATTGAGGAACGCCACCGTACAAGAGGGGTTCATTAACAATAAAATCGATCTCCTCTTTGCAACAAAAGCATTTGGGATGGGAATCGATAAACCAAATATTCGGCACGTCATCCACCTTAACTACCCCAGCTCAATTGAAGGCTATTACCAGGAAGCGGGGCGTGCAGGGCGCGACAAGAGAGATGCCCTCTGCACGATTCTCTACTGCAATCAAAGCTTTCCCGCACTCGACAATCAAACATGTGATAGCTCGCTCATGCATAGCTTTTATTCCAACAGCTTCAAGGGCCCTGACTTTGAGAAAACGCAGCTATTCGAACTCCTAAACAAAATCGTATACCCGCGGTCAACGATCGATGCATCTCAAAAGACAAGCGATGGCATTGAGAGGATCTTGGAGGGGATCGGCCTCGGAGAGCAAGCTGCCATCGACATCCCCTTTGAAAATGATGCGATTGTTGAAATCGCTTCAATCTTTAATACCAGCGGAATAGCTTTAAGCATTCCAGATATAAAAAAGCAGGTAGGCTACTGCTATTCCCTCGATGAGTTTTCCGAAAAACTGGAAAAGCTTGTTAGGAAGGATAGTCCCCGTGTTGACTGCACTCGCCCACTCGAGCAAATAGCGAAAAAGCGCATGCTCTATCACATACGAGACGATCAGAGCACTTTTAAAGCAGTGTACCGTTTATCTTTGCTCGGGGTCATTGATGATTATCATGTTGATTACAAAGCGAAGCTCATCGTTGCGACAATTACTCGACACGAAGATAGCTACTACCAATGCCGGTTAAAAACCTACTTATCGAAGTATTACGCAGCCGAAAAAGTCGAAGCGATTATTGACACGCTTCCAGAACGAAAAGGAAAGAGCCTTATCCAAAAATGCCTCAATGTTTTGATTGAGTTCGTCTATCGAGAAATAGCGGAGCAACGCAAAGAGGCAATATCAGCCATGGAAGAAGCCTGCAAGATCGGGTTGAGCTCAGGCGGAGACCATTTCGAAGAATTCATCATGCTCTACATGAATTCCCGCTATGCAAGGCGAGAATATCTTCCCCGCGATACAGATAACGGCCTTTTCGAAAGTTTCGATATTGTTGAGAAATACGTAAGGCTCGCCCACGAGGATCAGGGCGGAGAAATAAACAACCTCAAGCATTTACGAGGAGCCGCAACGTTTCTTTTGGCCCAACGACCCGACAACTACGTATTCTTGCTACTTAAAGCACTGTCGACGCTCGTCCTGGAAAAGAATAACCCCGAACTTATCGATGATGCGCTTAGCGACTACCTGAAAGGAATGCGCAAAATGGCGCAGGAAAGCGCATTGAGCGCAAAAGGCGTACGTCCTGCCACCGTTCGATTCGAGAAATTCGTTGCCTCTTTCGATAGCGAGGCCGCCGTGCCGCTATCAAGAGTCGAAGCCCCTGTCATTCACAGTGTTCACTTGGAGTGGCTCAAGCACTTCAACGAGGAAATGCTCGGCATAGAGAGCAAGTAGAGAACCTAGGCCACAAACTATTACGAGAAAGGCATATCATGGGATTCTTCTCAAGATTGTTCGGATCGTCGAAAAACAACGATCAGGGGAGCAATGCGCAGGCATCGGATGCGGCCCGAGCGCTGCACACCTCCATCACCCGAGCATTGGCCGGCGTCGTGTACTACGACTCAACGATGGGGGAATTTATGCGTGCTATGGCGCGCACCATAGGAAATGAGCAACCTGAACGGCGAGCGAACGGCGTCATTGCGGCTCTTCTTCAAGCGCTCCTCGAAAATGGAACGGTTACGGGAAAGGAAAAGCTTTCCGACTTCGTCAAGCCCAAGGTCCAGAGACTTCATGAGAGCGGGTTGACACTCAACGACTTAGTGCCGTGCGTCTCCTGCTTTTTGTATTTAGCCATCGAAGACGCCAAGAGGCTTCATGCCAACAAGTCAATAGTCAACTTATTGATTGTCGCCCTCAATCAATTTGGGGAATTGGCCGCAAGGGAAGAAGGCCCTGAAAAGCTTGCCCTCACCGCAGCGAAAAACTCACCAAAGTATAGAAGAATTGCTGATTGCGTCGACACCGGAGAAGGACTGCCCCTCAATACTCCAAGCAATATCTCTGATATCTTTACGCCCCCTCAAGAATCAACACCTCAGAGCGCGCTTGGCAAGAAAAAACTGCTCATCCCTTTCGAAAAGGAGCTACATGAGGCAGGGTTCGACCAATTCCTCTCGCAGCAGTCTATTGAAGAAGACATGCTCGATCTCGAGAACTGCCTAAGAGAAGAATTCCTAGACGCCTGGTATGGACTGTACGGACAAGATGCCCAGAGCTCTGTTATGGCGAATAGGAGCATTTTTGAAGCCATTATGGGAAACGATATGCGTGCATTATCCGCCGCGCTTAGGGCGGTACCAGGCACCGATCCAGAAGCATATGCGCTATGCATGCGGATCATAAAGAATCATTTCCTCGTCAAAGGGATTATCAGCGAAAACAAGAAACTCATCGAAACCGCTCTAGAGGCAGGCGCTGACCCTAACAGGAAGTGCCGCTACCAAGATACATCCCATACTCCTATAGTCGCCGCCGCAAGAACCGGAAATACTGACATATGTAAACGTCTCATCAAGGCGGGTGCAGATGTAAATAAGGCGCAATCGAATTCGGAGACCGCACTTGCAAACGCAACCCTGTTGGGCGACACGGCAATGGTTCAACTATTGTTAGGCGAAGGAGCCAAGCCAAACGCAATGACGCATGCCGGGACAGCGCTCACGCAAGCTAGCAACACCGCCGTTCTATTCGCCCTCCTTTCAGGGGGAGCTGATCCAAACATTGGCGACAAAGACGATGATTTTCCCATAATCACGTTCATAAATGAAAAGCGTTATGAAACGGTGTTTGCCCTTAAAATCTGCGGAACGGACCTTCGGCACAAAAACAAGGATGGCCTATCCGCAATCGATTATGCGCACAAATACAGCAACGACAAAATGGTTCAATTACTGACAGGCAGCGACTATCGCCCTCAACTACCGAGCGTAAATCTTGGGCCCATGCGCGCCATCCTCGAAAGCCGAATAAGAAAACTTCTCACATTTTCCTACCCTCTGAATTATTACCCGATGTGCAAAGCGGAAAAATATCACAGCCTTGTTACCGAATCGCAAAAAGAGAGGGAAAGACATGCGGGAAGGCTCGTGCAAAGAGCGATTGCCGCAAAGAGGGAGGGCGACCTAGAGGAAGCAAACAGGCTATACCTTGAAGTAGTCGCCGACGAAGATGTGCTCGTCGTTGACTATGTTTGGGGCTGGTTTAAAGTTCTCCTTTTGGCAAAGAACTTCGAAGAAGCTCAGCTTGTTCTCAGGTATTATCACGCGCTGGCTGTAAGCAAGAACTTCATGCTCAGATACGAATCCGAACTCGATTTTGAAGAGACAGTTATTCAGGAGTGCTTCCTGACAATGAACTTTGATGCATACGACGTTTTTCTGAATGCAACCAGCACATGGCCACTTGGAAAAAGGGGCGTCGAAGAGAAGATTGCCTTGTTTGGAGGAAGTGAATACTGGGAGTCATATTCGCTTAAGAGAGAAGAGTTCGATAACTTCGTTAGATATTTTGGCTATCCTGAAAAGTACGACTCGATTGATTGGCCTGACAGGTTGCCGGATAGTGGGCTAAAGGAGCTGGAAGAGGCCATCCTTTCTAACAGCCCGAGCGCATACCCAAAGCTCGCTCGTCTTATCTATGAAACAGACGAGAAGAGAGCCATCGAGCTCTGCGAAAAAGGGATTAGCGCTGGCGACACCGACGATGCTCCATTTTTGATTGCGCTGCTCACCTCGGAAGATAACCCCGAAAGAGCAAAAGAGCTCTACCAGCTATGCATCGACAACGGCCATTGTTATGCAGCGGCAAACAATCTGGGGGTGCTTGTTCAGGACGATGACCCGAAGCGAGCCGAAGAGCTCTTCCAAATGTCAATCGACGACGGGAGTCACCTCACGGCGGCGCGGAACCTCGCGAACCTCGTGAGGGAGTCGGACCCGGAGAGGGCGAAGGAGCTCTACCGGATGGCGGTCGACGCCGGGGACGAGTCCTCCTCGGCGTTCCAGCTTGCGCTCTTGGTGGAAACCGAAGACCCAGAGCAAGCCGAAAAGCTGTACGAAAAGGCAGCCAATAGCGGAAACACGGACTCATTCGCAAAGCTCGCAAGGCTAACCTACGACCGCGACAGGGAATCGGCTATCGCCCTCTGCAAAAAGGCGATAGAAGACAACGCCATGGGCAGCGAAGTTTTCAATCTCGCTTTTGCGATTTACAAAACAGACCCTGAGTCAGCTAAGGAGCTATATCAGCTATGCATCGATAACGGGCGCAGCTATGCGGCAGCAAATAACCTAGCAACCCTAGTTGAGAAGGACGACCCCGAAAGAGCAAAAGAGCTCTACCAAATGGCTGTCGACGCCGGGAACCGCCTCACGGCGGCGCGGAACCTCGCGAACCTCGTGAGGGAGTCGGACCCGGAGAGGGCGAAGGAGCTCTACCGGATGGCGGTCGACGCCGGGGACGAGTCCTCCTCGGCGTTCCAGCTTGCGCTCTTGGTGGAAACCGAAGACCCAGAGCAAGCCGAAAAGCTGTACACGGAGTCGATTGACGCAGGTAACTCGAACGCGCGCCCAAAGCTCGCGAGACTTATTTACAAAAAAGATCGAGAGCGGGCAATCAATCTTTGCGAAGAGGCCGTTTCCGCCGGCGACACCGACGACGGAGCCTTCTTCCTCGCATGGCTACTTGAAAATGACAACCCTGAACGGGCCAAGGAGCTCTACCAGCTATGCATCGACAACGGAAACTGCCTCTATAATGCACCCAACAATCTGGGGCTTCTTATCCAGGACACCGAACCCGATAGAGCAAAAAGACTATTCCGCATATCAATCGATGCGGGAAACTCATACTACGCAGCAAACAACCTTGCACGGCTCATCCAGAATAGTGACCCCGAAAAAGCTGAGCTTCTCTATCAAATGTCAATTAATGGCGGAAACCGTCAAGCAGCAGCACGAAATCTTGCCAACCTCGTAAAATAATCAGACCCAGAGAGGGCTAAGCTTCTTTTTCAAACAGCAATTGATGCGGGAGATAAGTTTACCTCTACCCTCCAGCTTGCGCTCCTCGTCGAAAAGAATGACGAAGAACGGGCAATTCGCCTATACGCGGATTCAGCCGATGCGGGAAACGCAAACGCATTTCCAAAGCTAGTAAGACTTGCCTACAAAATCGAAAAAGGAATGGCCACATCTCTTTGCAAAGCGGTAATCGAGACCGACGGCATGAGGGACGGAGTATTTTATTTCGCCCTCGAGATAGCAGATTCAGATTCAGAAATGGCAGAGGAGTTGTATCAGCTCTGCATTGACAACAAACTCCACCTCGACGTTGCAGCAAACAACCTCGGGGTTCTCGTCCAAAAAGAGGACCCGGAAAGAGCGAAAAAACTCTTCAAGACGTCAATCGATGCAGGGAATTCGTATTACGCAACAAATAATCTGGGCAAATTAATCGAAGAGGATGACCCAGAAAAATCTTTGGCTCTCTTCCAAGCAGCCGTAGATGCTGGCAACCCAGGCGCTGCGTATAACTATATTGCCCTTGTTAAGAGAGTTTGCCCCGACAAAGAAACGCTAGACATAGAGACCGTCATGAGTAAGTGTCCGAAAAAGGATCGCAATGATTTCGGAACATTCTTCATGTCGAGCAATCGAGATAAAGCCGTCTCAATCTTTGAAGACTGCATCGATGCTGGAGACAAGGCTTATGCGCCGTGCAATTTAGCCCATATGATCGCGAAATCGTATCCAGATAGGGCAGAATCTCTGTATCGGCTCTCGCTGGAAAACGAGACTTGCAACAGTGCCACCGAAGCGCTCATCGGTCTGGGCATGCTTCTCGAAAAATCATCTCCGGAAGAAGCAAAGACGTTCTTGGACGCAGCGCGAGAAAGGGACAATCTCCAAGATAGCATTGACTTCATGGTCGACTACTATGACTCCGTCGGCTCTTCCCTTTCGGAACGCATTCGAAAGGCTTTCGAGAAATCAAACTAATCGCGTCGAAAATGTTGGTGCAGGCAAGGCAAACTGAGACGGCTCTGAAGGGTAGCTGCCTCCGCTTTATAATTTGGAACCGCTGAAGTGGTGAATTCGAAAGAAAGAGCGAAGGCCTTAGAGTTCATTGACCGTCCCAGATTGGCTCTCAAAAACGGTTAAAACAGATAGGGGAAGATGTGAACGAACAATTATCCGTGTTCGATGAGAATCTGAACATGAATCTTTACACGGTAGTCACCCCAGAAGAAAACCCGAACGTTGCCCCAGGGCAAATTGGAATCGGAACTGCCAAGGCAAGGCTGAGCGGCTTCGACATGACGCGCTACAAGACGACCGATTATCCCCTGATGCTCGATTTCTTCATGTCGTACGGAGAGGATCCCGACAATCTTTTCGAAATGCTCTTCCACTGCGCATCGCCAGCACCCTTTTTTTCTGCCCAATATGATGAGGACGATTGCAGAGCTGAGAGCTCGGGGAAGTCGAGATTCATTCACTCGCTCTGGAAGCAAAGCCAGATTGCCCACACTGATAACTATTCTTTCGAAGGATACACCCTGTCAACGATTGCCCAATGTATTAATCCTGGTAGCTTGACGGTCATGTCAATACCAGCTTTCATGACAATTGCGTTTGATGGAACTCGCGCTTTAAACATTGCCCCCGGCGTAGCTCAAGGTTTTTATAAGCGATTTGCGCCAAATCGGAAAAAGCCTGGATCTTTGATAACCATTACTGAATTCGACGAGTATTTCGATGCGTTCATATACGGGAACTTCATGGGCAGCAATACGGATCTGTTTCTAACCACATATGCGATCGCGAACAGTCTGTGCTGTCTAGATGCCATGATTCGCGGTTACTTAGCCAGCGGGGCTGAAATTGAGAGCATAGAGGATGTTGTATTTTGGAAACCGATAGCTGCACTGTGGCAAAAGCTTGTGAGCATGAATGCTATTGTCGATCCATTCGGCGGGCCACAATCCGTCAGAATGGAAGAGTACGGAGTCGCAAATGCGAGGATGTTGAATCCGGATTTGGCGGATGCATTGAGAATTGCCGAGCGAATAATGCCGTTTCCGATTTATGGAGCAGCGCCTGGATCGATTGCGAGGGTTTTCTATGCACTTGTGGAGTGTTTCTCGATGCAATCTTACTTTAACGTTTCGGGTTCGCCCTGTTTTCGTCCAGATGACTTGCCAACAGCTGCCGACAAATATGCTCCTGAGCGTAAGAGCATTCTGAGCATTCTGAAAAAACTATTCAGACGATAGTCCAAGATCACGTCCAAGCACAACCTTCGTTGCCCCAAATAGACGACGGGAAAAACCAGGTTGGTTAGCTGCCAAGCAGTAATATGGCCCGTAGAATAGTTAACCTCCAGGAGGCTTGCTTCATGCAACTGAGCTAGGTGCCCAACGACGGCCTGGCAGAAAGCAAAGGGCCGGAAGGGAGAGAATCCTTCCGGCCCAGCTGTGCGACTGCGGCACCAAAAGACTGAAGCCGTAGTTGCGTAAAGCGGATCGCGAAGCGCATGCCCGCGCCTCGCGATCCGCCATTTGTTTCTTGCTAATTCCCTGCAGCCCTTGAGGCTTGGTATTCCTCCACGAGCTTCTTTGTGACGTCGGCAGGCGCCTGCTCGTAGCCGTTGAGCTGGATGCTGTACGAGCCCGAGCCGCGCGTGATCGAACGCAAATCCTTCGTGTACTTCACGATCTCAGCGTAGGGCACGCGCACGATGATCACGGTCTCGCCCTCGTCATTGGAGTCGGTGCCGACGATGCGGCCGCGGCGCGTAGAGATGTCGCCCATGACCGGACCCGCATAGTCCTCGCCCACCGTGATCTCCAAGTCGGCCATCGGCTCGAGCAGCACAGGATCGGCCTGGTCGCACGCGGCGCGGAAGCCGATGCGCGCAGCAGTCTTGAACGCCATTTCGTTGGAATCGACGGAATGATAGCTGCCGTCGAACACGGCGACCTTGATGTCGACCATCGGGTAACCAGCGAGCACGCCTTCCTTCATGGTCTCCTGCACGCCCTTGTCGACCGCGGGAATAAGGCCGCCGGGGATAGCGCCACCCTTGATCTCGTCGACGAACTCGTAGCCCGCCCCCGGGTTCGGGGAGATGCGCAGCCAGCAGTCGCCGAACTGCCCGGCGCCGCCCGTCTGCTTCTTATGACGTCCCTCGGCCTCGGCGGTCTTGCGAATGGTCTCGCGATACGGGATGCGCACCGGCACGAGGCGAACATCGACGCCCGTCTGCTCCTTGCAGCGGGAAACGAGCATGTCAACCTGCGTATCGCCCATCGCGGTGAGCACGGTCTGATGCGTTTCCTCGTTGCGCTGGATATGAATCGACGGGTCGTTTTCCGCCGCGCGGGCAAGGAACGTTCCGAGCTTGTCCTCTTCCTTCTTGTTGACGGCCTCGATCGCAACTGGGTACTGCGGCACCGGCAGCGGCAGCGGATCGACGGCGATTTCGCCGGTAAGAGAAATCGTGTCGCCCGTGCGAGTCTCGGCGAGCTTCGGCACGACGATGATGTCGCCCGCCTTCGCGCTCTTCACGTCGGTAGCTTCCTTGCCCATCATGACGTAGAGATGGCCCAGGCGCTCCTTCTTGCCCGTGCGCGCGTTGATGAGCTCCATGCCGGGCTCGAGCACGCCGGAGAGCACCTTAAGGAAGCTCAAGCGGCCCACGAACGGGTCGGAAAGCGTCTTGAAGGCAAATGCCGCGGGGCGGTTCGTCTCGTCGATGGGGATGGAGGTGCCGTCGGCCATCTGGAAACGACCGTGGCTTCTCGGGTGCGGGAAGTAGGTGCAGATGTCTTCCATAAGCCCCTGAATACCCTGCTTGATGATGGTGGAGCCTACGAACACGGGAATGAACAGCTCCTGCGCGATGGCCTTGTCGAGCAGCGACTCGAGCTCGTCCTGTGTGAGCTGTTCCTCGCCTTCAAGATACTTCATCATAAGCTCGTCGTCGGCCTCGGCCACGAGGTCGCACAGCTTGTCGCGGGCCGCCTGCGCAGCGTCGGCGAACTCGGCGGGAATGGGCTCGATGCGCTCGGAGTCATCGCCCTCGCCGAAGTAGCGGGCTTCCATGCGGATGATGTCGATGACGCCCTTGAAGTCGGCGTCTTGCCCGATGGGGATGGTGACCGGGCCTAGACGCGAGCCGAAGCGCGCGTGGAGCGTGGCCATGGCCATGTCGAAGTCGGCGTGCTCGCGGTCGATATGGTTGATGAACACGGCTCGCGACAGGCGCATTCCCTCGGCCTCGCGCCACAGCTTGGTGGTCATGACCTGTGGGCCCGCAACGGCGTCGACCACGAAAAGCGCCATTTCGGCAGCTTGCATGGTGGACAGCGTGTCGCAGATGAAGTCGGGATGGCCCGAAGTGTCGAGCACGTTGATCTTGTAATCTTTGTACGGGATGGGGGCGATCGAGGTGCCGATCGTGAACTTGCGCTTGATTTCCTCGGCGTCGTAGTCGAGATAGGACTTGCCGTCGTGTGTCGTACCCATGCGCGGGGTCTTGCCGGAGACGTAGAGCATCGCCTCAGCGAGCGAAGTCTTCCCCGCGCCGTCTTGACCCACCAGGACGACATTGCGCACGTGCTCAGTGGCAGGAGCTGCCATTTTGACCACCAACCTTTCGTTGCGTGGCCGCGCCCGAAAGAGCATCTTTGAGGCACAACCACTTTTAGTCTTGCACACACAAAGAACCGCTTGGTCAAGCCGACTTCGGCTTGCGTTGTTACCAGTGTAGCGTACTTTCACTCATTTTCAGCCGCTTGCCCCAAGATTTGCGCCGCGCTTTGGAAGGTGCTTGCATTTCATGGGGAAATGCGTGTTACACGCCCCCGCGTGAAGCCATAGGGGAAGTCGTGCGACTATTCTGCTCGCTTCATGCGAACGCTCATGTCGATAGGCTTGGCGGTGAAGGGCGCTGTCGTGGCCAGGCCATCGACGCCCGTCGCAGCATAGGCAGCGGCATTCTGCAGGTTGATACCGCCCGCCGCGATAAGCGTGAGATGCGGGTCGATCGCGTGCAGCTCGGGCACGAGCGCGGCCAGATCGTCCACCGGCAGCTTGTCGAGCTGGATGCCATCGACGCCCGCCTTCGCAAGACGGCGTGCCTCGTTGGGCCCCGCTTCCACGAACAGCTTCTTCTCCACGCACCGACCGCGGAGAGCGGGAAGCGCCTCCAAGAACGCCTCGAAGCCGCCCATGAAAGTGATGTGGTGGTCGAACACGAGCACGGTCTCAGACGCACCCAGACGATGCGGGAAGGCACCGCCGCAGGTGACTGCCTTCGTGAGCAGGTCTTTCACCCCCGGCATGCTCTTGCGCGTGGTGAGCACCTCGCATGCGGGGTTCGCGCCGTGCGCCGCGTCCACGATCGCGCGCGTCCGAGTCGCCACGCCCGACAGGTGGTCGCACAAGTTGAGCGACACCTTCCACGCCATATGCAGCGCCGCCGCCGTGCCCTCCGCGCGAAGGAACGGCTCGTCCGCAACGAGCCGCTCGCCCGAACGCCGCGACCACACGACGCGCGCGCCCGTCTTCCCGAGCACGCGGGCAGCCTCCTCCACACCGGCAAGCACGCAGTCTTCGCGCGTGAAGTACTCGATTTCCCCCAGCTCTTCCCCGATGCCGAGAACTTCGGTCGTGAGGTCGATGTAGGGCATGTCCTCCAGAATGAACTGGTCGATGCGGCCATCGGGAATGAACACGTTCATGAGAATCCTTTCCATTCGCTGTTGCGACGCGCAAGTAACAACCCATTGATTCGGTTGTCACGCCGATCGGAGAGGTCGGGGGAATGGGTCAAATCGCCCAACCCCCGTCCCGCTTCTTCTTTGGCTCCAAGCCTAGGCTTAGGCGCCCGAGCCTTCAACCTAGCGTTTCGATGGGAAATACCCCGCAAACGCCGCAATTTGAAAAACTCGAACTACCTCGCGCGCAGGTTCGTCGGCTTCGCCCGTATCGGCGAAGTCGAGCTTGTCGTGCCACGCCGCGTTCGCCTGCGCAGCACCGCCGAGGAGCGCCCCGTGGTATCATTCCCCCGACAACGCCTTCACCCAAAGTCAACGACCAGGCAAAACGGAAGACAAGGCCATGAAGCAGCCGTTCCCGAGGTACGCGTTTTTCAACAACGAGCTCTATGTCTCGATCAAGGCGATCGAGCCTGTCCCGACAACCGGCCGCGACGCCGCAATCGTTTGCAGGCGCGCAAGCGGCGACGCCGCCGAAGCCGAGGAGCGCTACGTCGAACAGCGGCTCTGGCTCGAAGCCGCCTCCGCGGTCAACGAAACCGCGAGGTCGCGCGGCCTCGTCACGTCGCAAAGCCCGGCGCACGAGAAGATTGCGCTGTTCAGATCGCTCTTCAAAGGAAGGCCCGACGTCCATGCGCACGGATTCCGCAGGAAAGACGGAGGCATCGGCTACGTCCCCGCCTGCGAAAACGAATGGAAGCGCGGAGTGTGCCCTCGCGTCGAGAACGCGCATACGAAGTGCTCCCTTTGCGAGAATCAGGCGTTCGTGCCCTTGACGGACTCCGCGATCATCAGCCATTTCAAGGGTCTGGACGACCGTTTCCGCGACGTTTGCGGCCTTTACGTGCTCAACGAGGACTCGACCACGTCGCTTCTCATCATGGATTTCGACGAGGGCGAGTGGCAAGACGCCGCGCGTGCCGTCAGAGAAGCCGCAAAATCGCACGGCCTGCAGGCGAGCGTGGAGCGGTCGCGCTCGGGCAACGGCTGCCACATCTGGTTCTTCTTCGAGGGCCCTGTAAGCGCGAAGCTCGCCCGCGACTTCGGCAGCGCGCTCATCTCGGAGGCGATGGCGCATGCGAAATCGGTCGGATTCGATGCTTATGACCGCATGTTCCCTGCTCAAACAACCATTCCCGAAGGAGGGTTCGGGAACCTGATCGCCGCGCCCTTCCAGGGTCGGGCGCAGCGCTGCGGCAACAGTGTCTTCGTCGACGAGCAGCTTCGCCCCTACCCCGACCAATGGCTCTTCCTGTCGAAGGTCGGCAAATTGAGCGAGGAAGCGGCCCGCGCGGTCGTCGACTCGCATGCGGGAGCGCCTCTCGGGAGCCTCCAGGACGAGCACGGCGTCCCTTGGAAGGGGCGCGCCGAGAAGCCGCTTTCGCGCGAGAGCTTCACGGGGCCCCTCGACATCGTCGAGTCCGACATGATCTACGTTCCCGAGTCGGCCCTTTCCGCCGAAGCCGCGAACGCGGTCAAGCGGGCCGCGGCGTTCGCGAACCCCGATTTCTTCCGCGCGCAAGCCATGCACCAGTCGGTTTACGGGAAGCAGCGCGTGATATGCCTCGGCGAGGAGCGCGAAGGGTTCATCGCTCTTCCGCGCGGCTGCAATCGCAGGCTCCTGAAGATTCTAAGCGACGCTGGCGCAAGCTTTCGCCTGCACGACGAAAGGTACGCGGGTCCTGCCATATCCGCCCAGTTCAAAGGGCTGCTTCGGCCGGAACAGGAAAAGGCCGCCGAGCGGATGCTCGAACACGACGACGGAATCCTATCGGCGCCCACCGGGTTCGGCAAAACCGTGATCGGGGCGTACCTCATCTCGCGCCTTCGGCTGCCGACGCTCGTCATCGTGCCGCGCTGCGCGCTCGTTTCCCAATGGGCCGAAAAGCTGTCCGAGTTCCTTAGCGTCGAGCACCCGGACGGGCCGCTTCTGACCCCTTCCGGAAAGCCAAGCAAGCGAAAGCGCCTCGTCATAGGGCAAATCGGCGCCGGCAAGAAAAAGATATCGGGGATAATCGACATCGCCACGTCCCAAGCCCTCATCGAGAAGGACCCCGACACGGGCGAGCCGCGCGCGAAGGGAATCGTGAAGAGCTACGGCCTGGTAATCTGCGATGAGTGCCACCACGCCGCGGCTTCGCACCTCGAGATGATCCTGAAGGCGACGCCCGCGCAGCGCATCTTCGGCCTGTCGGCTACGCCGAAGCGCTCCGACGGGCTCGATTGCGCGCTCTACATGCTCTGCGGCCCGATCCGGTGCACCATCGACCCGAAGGAGCAGGCGGCGCAGCAGGGCTTCAAGCGCATCCTGCGCCCCGTGTTCACGAGGATTCGGGTGCCGGGCTGCGGCGACGGGGTGTCGTACAACCAAATTCTCGACAAACTGTGCGCCAACGAGGCGCGAAACCGGCTCATCGCGACCGATGTCGTGGAGGTGGCGAGGCGCGGCGGCACCCCTCTCGTGCTCACGAAGCGCAAAGAGCACGCGCGCAGGCTGGCGCGCCTCATCTCGGGCGAAGGCCGCACCGTCCACCTTTTGATCGGGGAAGGGACCGCCGCCGCACGCCGCAAGCTGATTGCGGAGGCGACCCGCGAAGAGGCGGAAGGGCCTTCCATCATCGTCGCGACGGAGGGATACCTTGGCGAGGGCTTCGACTTCTCGAAGCTCGACGCGCTGTTCCTGACGACGCCCATATCGTGGGACGGCAACGTGACCCAGCAAGCGGGGCGCCTGCATCGGACCCACGAGGGGAAGAACCAGGTCACCATCTGGGATTACGTGGATTCGAGCGTCCCCATGTTGGAGCGCATGCACAAAAAGAGGCTGAAAACGTACGCGAAGCTCGGGTATGAAGTCGAGCTGGCGCAACCGGGACGCGAAGAAGAGCGCGCGGAATTCGTCACGGCCGGCGACGCCGTGCGAATGCTCGCCGAGGACATCCGCGCGGCGTCTTCTTCGGTCGCGATCGTTGCGCCGCGCGCGTCCCGAAAGACCATCGAGCTTTTGGGGACGTCGCTGTCGGACGCTATCGCAAGGGGCCTGCGCGTTTCGTGCACGCTCGCGGGAAGCCCCGCCCCGGAGATTGCCGGCGTGCTCGAGAAGATGGGGGCAACGGTGCATGCTGCCGCCTCGACAGCCCATGCGGGGCTGGCGGTTTTCGACGAGGAAACCGTCTGGTTCGGGACGCTTCCCCTGCTCGCGTTTCCCAGGAAAGACGACTGCAGCATCCGCTTCAAAAGCCTGGAAGCCGCCCATGACCTGCTGCAAGAGACGCGGCTCGACGAACAGGGCCGCCAATCGCCGGGCGAGAGCGACATTCCCAGAGAGGAGAGCCCTCGCCGAGGCGGGCGGAAAGCCGCAAGCGGGGGAAGCCAGGGGGATGGCGCTGTGAAGTGAAGGCGGGCGAATCGAGGGTCGCGCACGTCACGAAGAACAGAAGCGGCACCAGGCCGTGCTTGGTTTTCGAAGACAGCCGAGGTTTCTCAACGGTTTCTCAACATCTCGCACCCAGCCCGCATCCCACGGGTTCCCAATGCGGTTCCCAGGGACTTCACCGAAGATGCTTAAGGCTCGACTTTCGCACCGCATTCTTTATGCGAAGGCTGGAGCTGCATAGCCCGAAATCAGCTCCGCCCACTTTCCCGAATAGTTTTCAATTGAGCCCAGCGAGCACAATTCGACTTTCCGCGACAAGGGAGCCAAGCAAATTCAAGTAGCATCTTCCGCAAAAGTCAGAGACTCCCATCAATTTAAAAATATTGCCATATACGGCATTACGCTATATATTGCGTAATGCCGTATATGGCAATAACGACACGAAGAGAGGCGCAGCATGGGCAAAGTGAGAAGCGCGCAATCCGCCGGAAGCATCGTGCGCAGGGTTCGCGAGGAAAAAGGGGTGTCCCGCGCCGAGCTTTCCTCCGAAACCGGTATCGGAACAAGAACGATATATGCCCTTGAGCAGGGAGAAAGCAGGAATTTCGGGCTCGAGAACTACCTTAAGATCCTCGCCGCCCTTGGACTCGATATGTCAGTCGACCTGAAAGGCTCCCCTGCCGCCATCAAGCAACCTGACGATCTGGAAGCGCCCCTTGTTCCCACGTTCGAGCTTGCTGACATTTGGAAACTTGACGGATGCGGTGAAAAATGACGGTCTCATGCGAACGACTCGATATCTATATCACTGGAAAACTCTGCGGGGTTTTGACCCAGAATCGCAACGGCGCCCTATCGTTTGAGTATGTCCACCATTACGAGGGTGTTCCTCTTTCCGTATCCATGCCCGTCGGGCTCGAGCGCTATGGCGACCGCACGGTACGCCCGTACCTCATGGGCTTGCTTCCCGACAATGCCAGCACGCGCTCGCTGATTGGCTCGAAGTTCGGTGTCTCGGGCAACAACCCTTTCAAGCTGCTCTCCAACATCGGCTTGGACTGCCCTGGCGCGGTTCAGGTCTGCCCACATGAAACCGATTTCGAGTTGAGAAACGCCGAGAAGGGCCTTGTAGCGCTCTCGAGCGCGGATATCGAATCAAAACTCGCGGCAGTTCGGGACAACGCCGCTGCCGCATGGATCGATGCCGAAGAAACGCAAGGCCGATGGTCCCTTGCTGGCTGCCAGGCAAAATTTGCGCTTCGTAGACAAAGCGGCAACTGGTATGACTGCATTGGCGGCGCTGCCTCCACCCATATCTTTAAGCCAGGAGTCGTAGGTTTCGATAGACAGGCCCTCGTCGAGTATCTTTCGATGAAAACAGCCCAAGCTCTCGGCCTTCCGACCGCAAGAGCGGAATACCTCACCTTCGGCTCAGAGTCCGCCATCGTCGTGGAAAGATACGACCGAGCCGCAAACGAGAAGGGAAAGGTTATCCGAATTCACCAAGAAGACCTTTGCCAAGCTTTGGGAGTTTCACCGGATGCCAAATATGCGGAACAGGGAGGACCGACTACGCCGCAAATTATCGAATTGCTGAAAAAGACGGGTGCTAATGCGGCAAGCAACGTTCACCGTTTCATCCTTTATGTCTTTTTCAATTATCTTATAGGGGCAACGGACGCCCACGCAAAAAATCACTCGCTCCTGCTCGTCGCACCGGATGACATAAGGCTCGCTCCTCTCTACGACGTTGCTTCAATCGCACCATATCGCTCGCTTGCCCCCTCGGCACGAAAGCCACCTCGCACCGCTTTGTCCATAGGCGGCGAGAACAGATTCGGAATGCTAAAGAAGAAGCATGTTGAGAAGATGGCGGTAAGCTGCCGCCTTGAGGAACTAGACATAGGAGCCGATACGCTATGCGAGCAATTCGAGACCATGGCTCGAATGATTCCCCAAGTACTCGCATCGGTCATCAAGGAAGCTAGACTGCAAAAGGTTTTAGGAATCGACGACATCGCGGAAAGGATGCAAACAGAAATATCAGCGAACTGCGCAAGGTTCCTATCTTGAATTCGAAGCAAAGCCCTCAAAATCCAGCCAATCAAATTCACATCCGAGCTTACGCGCTGGCAAAAGCAGTCGCTACTGCTTGAAAAGTGATTTCGATACAGCCACCTCCTCTCATGTGAGAGGCCGGTTTGGGCGGCATCGAAGCGCGAAATCCTCTGGGACGACGCCGAGCCGCTGTGCGATGCCGCACAGCTCCGGTCCGCTCGCACGCAACTTTCCAGACTCTTCGCCGCGAGTACGTTTCTTATGGGCGAACGCGATGTCGTGCCTTAGCGATGGCAGCCGCAGCAAGTATGCCAACGACGCTCACGCTGCCCTTGAAAGCGGAATCTGATGATAATCATCAGATTCCACGCAAAGCGAAAAGGACGCGCGAACTGGGAAGACTCTGGAGAATAAGCATGCAATCGTGGAGTATCTGATGACGAACGAACCGTCAAAACCATCAGATATAGCAGACGCAATCGGATTGAAGGTGGCGCGAGCGATCCAGATTCTGCGCAAGATGATAGCAGCCGGGACGGCCCAGGCTGAAGGTCAGGCCAGAAATCGCGAGTACAGACTTTCGGAGTAGATTTCGGAGCAGGTTCGGAGCCGCAGCGCAAATCGAGCCGTTTTTCGCTCTTTTAGGAGTGAAGACCAGCAAGAAGCGGGCGGCCGCGCGTTCGCAGCCGCCCGCTTCTGGCCCTGCATTCCCAATCCCTGCAATTTCCATGTCAACCTATCTGCTAAAATGCAATTCAATAATTGTATTGCATCATGCAAGCAAGGAGGCGCCGTGAAGTACGCAGATCTTATCGATGGAAACGTTACGAAAAGCGAGCTCAAAACCTATCTAGTCGGGGGCGAGAACGTGGCCGTGACGGTTCGCATACCCAAGAACATGCGCGATATAGCCAAACAGGCCGCCGAACTTTCGGGTGTGAGCTTTACCTCGCTTGTGAAGATGAGCCTCATCGAGCACCTTGCGGAAAAGGACAACTAGCATGGCCGACATCAAAAAGATTGAAGACGAACTGTGGGAAGCTGCCGACGAGCTTCGCGCCAATTCAAAGCTCACCAGCCAGCAGTATTGCATGCCAGTGCTGGGACTCATTTTCCTGCGCTACGCCTGGGGCCGCTTCAAGCGCGCCGATGCGCAGATAGATGTCGAACGTACGCTCGTCGAAGGTCGCAAGCCGCCTAAGGAACCACAGGACTACACGGCTAAAGGAGCCATGTTCATCCCAGAAGAGGCTCGCTACGACTACTTGTTGAACCTTCCTGCGCAGGCAGACATCGGCCGTGCCGTGAACGCAGCTATGGATGCCATTGCCCGCCTCAACCCCAGCTTGGCGGGCGTTTTACCTAACACTTATACCGAGCTTGGCAACGAGCTTCTGGCAAGCGTTATCCGCATTTTCAACAACCCGGCACTCGACGAAGAGGGCGACGATATCATCGGGCGCATCTACGAGTACTTCCTGGGCAAGTTCGCGCCCGCCGTGGCAAGCGACGACGGCGTGTTCTTCACTCCCAAGTCGCTCGTGCGCATGATCATGAATGTGATCAAGCCTGTGCGCGGCACCATGCTGGACCCAGCCTGCGGCAGCGGTGGCATGTTCGTATCGGCAAGCGACTACGTGCGCGAGCAGGGCGGAAACCCCGCGCAGTCCATGATGTTCTACGGGCAAGAGAAAGTGGATTACAACGCCAAGCTATGCCTTATGAACATGGCGGTTCACGGAATGCAGGGCAACATCAAAAGCGGGGACGAGGCCAACAGCTTCTACCACGACGCGCATACGCTTGAGGGTGCGTGCGATTACGTGGCCGCAAACCCGCCCTTCAACGTGGATAAGGTAAAGTGGTCGGCCGCGGTAGACGCGGGCCGCTTGCCTTTGGGCGCGCCCAAGGAAAACAAGAAGCACGAGGTGTCCACAAGCGGCGCCAACTACCTGTGGATCAACTACTTCTACTCGTATCTGAACGACCACGGTCGTGCTGGTTTTGTTATGGCAAGCTCCGCAACCGATTCCAATGCCGAGCGCGCCCAACGCCGCGCGCTTGTGGAGGCAGGTGCGGTGGACGTGATGTTGTACGTGGGCAACAACTTCTTCTACACCAAAAGCCTACCGTGCACGCTGTGGTTCTTCGATAAGGATAAACCACAGGCCATTCGCGACAAAGTGCTGTTCATTGACGCGCAGCGCTACCACACCGCGGTAAGCACCACGCTGAACGAGTGGACGCCCTGGCAGCTGAAGAATCTTACTGCTATCGTGTGGCTCTATCGCGGCGAGCAGGAGAAATATCGCAAGCTGCTAGGCGCTTACAAGGCTCGGTGCACCGAGCTTGCCGTGCTGTTTGCAGGCGAAGCGGCCAAGAAGCTTTCGAATGTGTGCGGCGTTAAGGATTTCGCAGCTGCGCACGCAGCTATGCTCACGGCTATCGAGGGTCAGAAGGCCGATGCCAAAGCTGAGGTTGAGGCGCTGCCCAAGCGTCAGCAGAAAAAGCACCGCGAGGAGCTTGCCGCGGTGACGGCACAGCTTGAAGCCGCCGCTACCGAAGTCGGCGAAGCCGTGTGGCTGGTAGAGAAATTCGGCGAAGGCGAGTACGCCGACGTGCCGGGTTTGTGCAAGGTGGCTAGCAAGAAGGATATTCAGGGCGATGCGCCCGCCGACAAAAGCTCCTGGAGCCTGACGCCAGGCGCCTACGTGGGCGTGCCGCCCGTGGAGGATGACGGCGTGGACTTCCACGAACGCATGGGCGAAATCCAGGAGGAACTTACCCGCCTGCAAACCGAAAGCAACGAGCTCATGGCAACCATCACCCGCAATTTTCAGGAGCTGGGGCTATGAGCTGGGAAAAGGTTAAGCTTAACGACGTATGCTCGTCGATCTACGACGGCGACCACAATGCACCACCAAAATCAGATACCGGAGTTCCTTTCGTCACTATTTCGAATATCGATGCTGCCGATGGGTCAATCGACTTCTCAAACACAGCTCATGTTCCGAACTCGTATTTCGAGTCGCTCAAGCCTGAGCGGAGGCCACGACCAGGTGATGTGCTGTACTCCGTTGTGGGCAGCTTCGGTATCCCGTCACTGGTGAAAGACCAGAAGCCATTTGTTTTCCAGCGACATGTCGCGATTTTGCGACCAAATGACCGAATTGAGCCCGAATACCTCTACTACTCGATGAAGAGTCGCAATTTCTACCATTGGGCCGACAGCGTTGCAATTGGCGCTGCACAGCGCACGGTCACGCTTGGTCAGTTGCGGGAGAAGACGATTGCGCTGCCGCCTCTTCCCGTCCAAAGTCGCATCGCTGGGGTGCTTTCGGCGTACGACAAGCTCATCGAGAACAACCGCAAACAGATAAAGCTGCTGGAAGAGGCAGCTCAGCGCCTGTACAAAGAATGGTTTGTCGACCTGCGCTTCCCCGGCAACGAAACCACCCCCATCATCGACGGCATACCCGAAGGCTGGGCAAAGGGGTCACTGCTTGATTTGGCGGACGTAGTCCGCGGCTGCTCGTATTCTAGCGATCAGATCGTTGCTGGCAACCGAACTCTCATCAATCTTGGCAACCTGACTCCTTTTGGCGGATTCCGTTTCGGCTATGAAAAGCCGTTCTCGGGCAAAGCGCGCCCTGACCAAACGGTTTGTCAGGGCGACGTTGTCATGGGCCTTACGGAGCAGGCGACGGGTTTGGCGGGCTACGCGGCTCTGTTGCCGTGCGTTCCAATGGACAGCGTCATTTCTGCCGACCTCGTAAAACTCTCTCCTCGTGAGGGAGTGCCAAGATTGTTCGTTTATGCATTGCTGCAATACGGGCGTTTGTCTGCATTGATTTCACCGCTTGCCAATGGTACCAAGATTAAACATTTGAGGCCCGAATCTCTGCCTCGAGCCGTTGCCCTTCTGCCCGCAACGGCGCTCATGAAGCGTTATGCTGAGGTCGTTAAACCCATGTTCGACAAGATAGCCCTTGCTCAACAGCAAATCGTCGCTGCTCGCGAGGCGCGCGACCGGCTGCTACCCAAACTCATGTCCGGGGAAATCGAGGTATAGCCATGCTGGTAAACACGAACGACTATAAAGATGCGCTCGAGCGCATTGTCGATATCGTCGAACGAGCGCGAGTTCGTGCGACGCAGAGCGCCAACGCCGAGCTCGTCAGGATGTACTGGAATATCGGTGCCGAGCTCAATGCCCACGCCGAATGGGGCAACAAATATATAGACTCGCTTTCGCGAGACATTAGAACCGCTTTCCCCCAGATAAAAGGCTTCTCAGCTCGCAGCCTCAAATACATGGCAAAGTTCAACCGTGAAGTCGGCATCGAATTGTGCAGCAACTGCTGCACAATTCCGTGGGGTCACGTCATGTTATTGCTCGATAAGACCGAACCGGGAGAGCGACGCGAATGGTACGTTGAGCAAACCATAGAGAACGGCTGGTCCCGAGCTGTTCTCGACCACCAAATCGACCTCAAACTCTATGAACGGCAGGTGCTTTTGGGCAAGGTGAGCAATTTCACGCGCACCTTGCCCGCACCCGACAGCGAGCTTGCCCAGCAGGCGCTCAAAGATCCTTACATCTTCAACTTCATCACCGCTAAACAAGGCCAGCAGGAACACGACATCGAAGAGCAGATGGTTACCAACGTGACCAACCTGCTGCTTGAGCTGGGCACAGGCTTTGCGTTCATGGGCCGGCAGTACCACCTAATGGTAGGAGGCGAAGACTTCTACATCGATCTGCTCTTCTATAACACCAAACTGCGTTGTTACGTGGTCATCGAGCTTAAAAACGATAAGTTCAAGCCCGAGTTCACCGGGCAGCTCAGCTTCTACGTTGCTGCAGTGGACGGCGAGCTGGCCGGCGAGCACGACAACCCCACCATCGGGCTCCTCTTATGCAAGGAAAAGAACGACACGGTGGCCGAATACTCGCTTAAGGACGTCAATGCGCCCATCGGGGTAAGCGAGTATAGGCTGGGGGACGTGCTGCCCGAGGAGTACATAAAATACTTGCCCACGCCGGAGGATTTGCAGGCGAGAATCTAGGAGCGCGCCATGGCAAAGAACCGATACTCAGAGGAAGAAGCCGTGCAGAAGCCCGCAGGCGAGCTTTTGGCGAGCATGGGATGGGAAGTTCATTACTGCTTCGACGAGGAAGAGCTGGGGTGTGCGGGCACGCTCGGGCGCGAGAGCTACCGCGACGTGCTGCTCAAACGCGACCTTGAATATGCCCTGCTCGAACTTAACGAGTGGATGGACGAAGCCGATGCTGCTGAGGCGATCAAAACGCTTTCTCAAGCGTTCGTAGGCGATTCCCTGTTGCAGACCAACGAGGCCAAGTACAAAATGCTGCGCGACGGCATTCCTGTAAGAAAACTCGATGCGAACGGCGCGCCACGCACCGAACTCGCCCAAATATTCGACTTCGATCACCCAAAGATGAATCGCTTCGTAGCTGCTGAGGAGCTGTGGGTACACGGCCCTTTGCATCGCCGCCGATGCGACCTGGTTGGGTTTGTGAATGGCATCCCTTTGGTATTCATGGAATTCAAGCGCCACGACAAGGACATTCGCAGCGCCTACAACGACAACTACACCGACTACCAGGACACCATCCCGCAGATATTCCACTTCAACGCATTCGTCATCCTTTCCAACGGCCTGAGCTCACGCGTTGGCACGCTGGGCAGCCCTTATGAGTTCTTCAACGAATGGAAGCGCCTAAGCGAAGAAGACGCCGGCAGCATAAGCCTGGAAACCATGCTGCGTGGAATGTGCGACCGTGAAGCATTGTTAGACCTGTTCCAAAACTTCATTCTGTTCGACCATTTCGACACGCCAGCAGCGAAGATCATGGCGCGCAACCACCAGTATCTAGGCGTGAACGAAGCGCTTGAGGCATACAAGAACCGCAAGCTCAACGATGGTAAGCTGGGCGTTTTTTGGCATACGCAAGGATCAGGCAAGAGCTATTCCATGGTTTTTCTCGCCGAAAAAATCAGGCGCACGCAGCCCGGGTCACCCACCTTCCTGATACTGACCGATCGCGAAGAGCTGAACAAGCAGATCAGCGAGACGTTTGGGAGTTGCGGGTGCCTGGCGGGAATACCCGCAGCACGCTGCCGAGCGACAAGCGGGGTTGATCTCGCGGAAAAGCTTAAGGGCAATCCGTCATACATCTTCTCGCTTATTCAAAAGTTCAACCAGACGGAGACTAAGCCCATTATTCCGGACCACGATATCGTGGTCTTCTCGGACGAAGCTCATCGTTCGAACAATGGCATTTTTGCCGAGAACATGGCTCGCTTGCTGCCTACCGCCTCGAAAATGGGTTTCACCGGAACGCCGTTGCTGTCCGACGATCAGCTTACGGCCCGCACGTTCGGCGGGTACGTGTCGGTGTACGATTTCGGTCGCGCCGTGGCGGATGGAGCGACGGTGCCCTTGTTCTACGAAAACCGCTCCGATCGCCTTTCAATTGAGAACCCCGAAATCAACGACGAGCTCTTGCAGGCCGTCGAGGACGCCGACCTTGACCCCGATCAAGTGGACAAGGTAAAGGGCCAGCTCTCGCATGGCATCCATATCATGATGTCCGAACCGCGCCTGTGCGCTATCGCACGCGACTTCGTGGCGCATTACACTGGCATTTGGGAAAGCGGCAAGGCTATGTTCATCTGCGTAAACAAGGTCACCTGCGTGATGATGTACAACTACGTGCAAGAGGAATGGGCGCGCGCCATCGCCCGTGAAAAGGACAAGCTCAAGAGCATGGGCCAACAGGAAGCCCTTGAACAACAACGCAAGATTGCCTGGATGGAATCCACCGAGATGGCCGTGGTGATAAGCCAGGAACAAAACGAGGTCGCTCGTTTTCGCGCGTGGGGCTTAGACATCGAGCCGCATCGGCGCAAAATGGAGGAACGCAACCTCGACGACGAATTCAAGGATGCAGACAACCCCTTCCGCATCGTGTTCGTCTGCGCCATGTGGCTTACCGGCTTCGATGTGAAGCCCCTTTCAGTAATGTACTTCGACAAGCCCCTGAAGGCGCATAACCTCATGCAAGCCATAGCTCGCGCGAACCGCATCGCCAAGGGGAAAAGCAACGGGCTTATCGTAGACTACGTGGGCGTGGTAAAGGCACTGCGCCAAGCTCTGGCCGACTATACGCGCAATCCAGATGACGGCGGCGACCCTGAAGACGTAGTAATCGACAAAGACGAGCTTATCAACCACATCAGGGAGCTAACGGAACAGATAGTTTCCTTCATGAACGAGCGGGGCTTCGACCTGGAAACGTTGCTCGCAGCCTGCGGTTTCGGGAAGCTCGATGCCATCAAAGACGCTGCCGATGCGATGAGCGCCGCCGACGAGGTCAAAAAGCGCTTCGGCATCATGTGCCGCATGCTCTTCAAGCTCTATCGCTTCGTGACGAGAGCGGAGGTCGGTGAAGATTTAGCCTGTCGGCGCGATGCGGTACGGGCGGTGTACAACCAGATAAACCAGCGACGCGTAACGGCCGATACCACCGAGCTCATGCGGCAGGTGCGCGACATCGTAAGCGAGCATGTCGAGATAGGCGAAACTACCGAGCAAGCAAAGGAGGGCACCCGCTTCGACATAAGCGGCATAGACTTCGACCGCTTAGGGCAGGAATTCGCACGGGCAAAGCAAAAGCACCTGATTATAAGCGACCTTCGCAGCGCTATAGAAGAGCGGCTTGAGCTGGCGCTTGCGGACAACCCGTTGCGCATCGACTTCTATAAGCGTTACGAGGAAATCATCAGCGCCTACAACAAAGAGCAAGACAAAGCGCTTATCGAGAAAACGTTCAACGACCTGATGAAGCTTTCGGAGGATTTGGACGAAAAGCAGCGCGAATGGGTGCGCGAGGGCTTCCAAAACCAGCAACAAATGACCGTGTTCGAAATGCTGTTCAAAGACACGCTCACCCCATCTGAAATTCGCAAGGTCAAGAGCGTGTGCATCGAAATGGTGGAGGCAATCGAGAAACGCCTGAGCGAGATGGTCCACTGGACCGAAAAAGAAGAGACCTGCAGCCAGGTATGGACCATCGTGCGAGACGAAGCATATAAATTACCCGAGTCGAGTTATCCCGACGACGTACTGAGCGGCTGTATTAAGCAAATCTACGACTACTTCTATTCCCGCGATTTGGCAGCATAGCCAAGCGTGGCATATGAAAAAGCGGGCGGCCGCACGTTCGCAGCCGCCCGCAACGCGCGCATAGAGACCATTGACGGCAATCGCGGCTGCGCCCGCTATGCGACGGCCACCCGAACGAGAGGTTCCGCGGCATCGAAAAAAGCTTGTGCGGAAAAAACTCCGAAGAATCGGCTCATTTTGGCGGCGAGAGACGGTTTTGCGAACCCCAATCAACTCATCGAAGCTTCATCTGGCGTCGAAGAACGGTTTTGAGAAGGTTCTTCCTACTTGATTTCCGCAAAACGGTCTTAGACGCCATGAAGGCGAGCCTCAATCCCTCCCTCTTTCGCAAAGGGTCTTTGCCCGCCATTTTCGACGACAAGACGCCGGCACCTTTCGCAAAACCGTTCTTCACCGCCATTTCCACCAGCAAGGCGCCCTCGCAGATTTTACACGCCCTATAGCGACAGGGCCTTTACGGCCGAAATCTCTTATGGGGAGGACCCGCAAATGCGAGCATCAGAAGATTCCGCACCTGAAACGCCACCACGCGCACGCGCGAAAAACGCTTGCTGTTCAAGCGTTGAACAGATTTGCTGTGATGCAGGAGGCAGGCAGATGGGCAACGCGCACGCGCAAGGCGCATGGACGATATCGGAGGTCGAACGCTTGACGGGACTGCCACGTCGCGACATCCAGCGATGCTGCTACAGCGGGAAAGGAGGGCTCGGCATCGTGGATGTCCCGAACAGCACCTGGGGCAGAAGATGCTACGGCGTTGCCGAGATGGCGGCGCTCTACGTTGTGCAGCTCGAACGGCTCGCAGGGAAAAGCCTGTCCGAAATCGGCCGAATGCTTCACGAGGAAACGGGCGCGGACTTCCTTAATCCCGCTGATGAGCTGGCCGTTCACTCAGCGCGACTCGAAGAGCGCTGCGAGACTATCGCAGGACAGCTCGCCCGTGCACGCGCACTGCGCATCGCACTGCAAGAAGACGACCCGCAAGGCGCCCTGGGCTCGTTCGTAGAGCGCTGCGTCGGCGACCAGCTCGTAGCCGCCCTTCGCACGTTGGTCGAAGGGGGATCCCGCGAATGCGAGCAGGCGAACGTCTCCGCAGGTCGCAAGGCGCTTATACCCGATAGGCTCTTCGGCCTGGGCAGCGCGCTCGACGTCGGATGGCTCGCCCGCGAGCTTTCGCCGACCGCGCAGGCGCAAGAGCGCCCCAGCAAGAGGCAGGCGGAAATCGAGCGCGGCCTCGCAGGTGCCATCGACGCCGTGCACAACTGCACAGGCGTTTCCCACGATTTTGCGCGAAAAGCCCTGAGCTGGGCGTTCGATGCGCCTGGCATTGATATGGCCGTAGAACTTTGGCTAGGAGCAGGGTCATTCGAGCTCGTCTCCCAAGCGCTTCGACCGTAACTGGACACCCAACATCCGCACTACGTTATTAGAGAAAGGAACGAACCCATCATGAGGAAATCAACGTTATTCGCAGCAAGCGGCGCGGCACTGGCGCTAACCCTCGCGCTCGCAGGTTGCAGCGCGGCGCCGCAACAATCGACCGTCGAACAGAAAACGACTGCGGCCCAACAAGAAGAACCAGCTCAGCAAAGCGAGCCGATTAAACCCTCTCCGGATAAATACACCTGGTACGTCAAAGACTACCGCGGAACGAATGCGGCAGCGGTAGGATATACCGCACTTGACGAGATGCGCCACGACCAGTATGGGAAAGCTACCTTGGGAATAGTTTACGTGAGCGCAGACGGCACATACATAGACCCTTCGGACGAAGAATCGCTGAAGCAATATGTGGTCTACGATCAAAACCTTAAGCCCAATACCGAAATCAAACTTGAATTTCAGAAGCAGGAAGATGGCTCCGAATACGACAACCTGGTAGTTAGTAAGTCCCAGGAAGAAATCGTTTTGGCGGTGAAGAAAATCGGTGAAGCCGATGCGTCAGCACCCTGCATGACGGCAATAGACCCGTCGCCCGACAAATACTCGCGCGCTCTTCGCGATTACGTTGGTCGCAATCTTGCCGAGTGCGGCTATATAAGCATTGCCGGATCTCTTGCGGATCACTATGGCAGCGGATACATCACGATGAATATAATCGCCGATGATGGTAGCTATATCGAGATAAGCGACAAGGAATCCCTCGCCAACTACCTGGTAGTTGGGCAAAGCATGGAGCCGAATACGATGATTTCCATGGAGTTCAGCAAAAAGGCTGATGGAACCGAATACGACAATCTAGTTAGCAGCCAAAACGTCAGGACGCTTGACCTAAAAGTGAGCAAGCTTGATTCTTAGCAGCATCATGCTATCGCCCACATAGCTGTCGAAGGGGCGCCCTGGGCGCCCCTTTGCGCAATCACTAGAAGTCAATCAGGTCGCGCACGTTCATTTCAAGGGCGTCGGCCAAACGACACAGCACATCCAGCCCAACGCTGACCGCGCCGTTCTCGATTTGCCAAATGTGAGCTTGATTCGAGCCGATCATCAGGGCAAGCTTGCGCTGGGAAAGCCCCTGCCTCTCCCGCTGCGCCTTTATGCGGGAACCTAATCGTTTTCTGCGCTCATCCGTATTCATAAGCGCATCGTAAAAGCTATAATGGAATGAGTGACTTTCTATAATAAGTCACTGCACAAATGAGTAGATGAAACGCAGGGATAATGTTCAAGCCATTCACGAAAGAGGCACAGACCCATGAAGGGAAACCGCTCTAGCACCGAAGAGATCGCGCAAATCAACGACGAGGCAGAATACGAGCTCTCCGAGCTTTCCGAGGCCGAGCAGGACGAAGCGGAGCAGTTCGCCCTGAAGGTCATCAAAGCCGCCGCTTCCCTCAAAGTGATTCGCATCGACCGCGGAAAGTTCCTTAGAACCGAGCTGAAAAAGCACTGCCCCAATGCCGACATCGATCGTGCCGTAGCGGAAACGCCCGGCGCAGCTGGCATTCCCCCTGAAATTCTCGACGCCATCGCCATCGAGACCATCGATTTCGAAACGAAGAAATGCTCGGCGCTTTCCTTCGCGACGGGCATCCCAGGCGGCTTGGCTCTCGCGGCTACGGTGCCGGCCGACCTGTCGCAATACTTCGCGCACGTTATGCGCGTCGAGCAGAAGCTCGCCTACATTTACGGATGGCAGTCATTCCTTGAAGAGGGCGACGAAGTCGACGACGAAACCTTGGCGAAGTTCATCATGCTCCTGGGCGTTATGATGAACGTCGGGGGCGCAGCCAACACCATCAACGCCTTCGCGAACAACATTGCGCGAGTCGGGGTTCAAAAGGCCATTCAGAAGCAGGCGCTCACGAAAACCGCTTTCTACCCCATTCTGAAAAAGGTGCTGCGAGTGGTGGGCGTGCAGCTCACCAAGGAAACGTTCGCGAAAGGCGTCAGCAAGGTCGTCCCCGTTGTCGGCGGCCTGGTGTCGGGCGGCATTACCTACGCAACGTTCAAGCCCGGTGCCGAAACGCTGAGGAAGCATCTGCGCGAGCTTCCCTGCTCGGGAATCGAGCCGGGAACGCCCGACATCGAGCAGAGCGACATCGCCGCGGACGCAACCCATGCGCTTGCCGACGGGGCGGCGCAAGTCGGGGCGCTCGCGGCAAGCGGAACCGCAGCAGCAGGAAAAGCCGTCGCAGCGGGGGCCGCAGTCGCCGGAGGTGCCGTCGCGGCTGGAGTCGCGGCAGCGGGCGATGCGGCAACGAAGGCTAGGGGCGCGGCTATGGAAGGCGCGGCGCAGCTTGGCTCGGTGCTTGCCGACGGCGCGGCGAACATCGGCAAGTTCTTCGGCTCGTTCGGCAAGAAATAACCCGCAGCCCCGCCTTCGCACGTACGCCCGCCAAGCGCTCGCCAAAATCCGCTTGCGCCCTTGACAAAATGGTTTTCCAGTTCAACTACTGAAACGAAAGGTTCCCATGAACGGCACCTCCCTAGCGAGCCGAGTAAAATCGCTTACCTTGGAATACGGGAAATACGCCGTGTGCGCAATCGCGGTGTATGGCGCGCTGTTCGCTTTCTCGCGTTTCGCGGCTCAGCTGCCCGTTGCCGTCCTCGCCGTAATATGGGCAGCGCTCACGGCGGTGGCAACGGGCGGCGCGGCTTACCTGCTCTTGGCGAAGAAGCTGAAAAATCGGCAAACGCAGCGAAAGACAGGATTTCTGTTCCGGCACATGAAAGGCGGGGCCTTTCGTTTTGCGATAGCCTTCGCGCTTTCGGCGATAAGCATCGGCTGCTTGATGCTGTCGGTTGCGCGATGGGATCAGGCCGAATGGCTCATCGCGGCGTCGGGCGTTATCGCGTGCCCTCTCGTATTCAAATCTGCCGAATGGTTTACCCACGCCAATTTCAAAAACGTGCACGAAACGTCGAACGCGCTCTTCGTCGGCTGCTTCGTGTTGACGTTGATCTTATCCGTTGCAGCCTTCGCGACCGCGTATTTCGGCACAGTGCCCCACTATAGTGGAGTGATCGACGCGTACCTGGCACAACCTCGCCCGTTCGCGAATTCGACTTCCGCGCTTTTAACCGAGGCGGATCTTTACTACTCGTATGCCGACGGGCTCACGTCCTATGCGCTTTCCCAAGTAGATGGCATGTCGCATGTCGGCCATATGGTAGCAGCGATTGTAATCGCCTTCTTTTCCTACAACGGCCTTTCCCTGCTGTTGTGCAGCTGCCTGCTGCCCCTCGAGCGCATCCGCGAGGTGTTCGTTCCCATCGACCGCCTTGAAGACGAGAACGTCCCCGGCCACGTTCGGCCGAGATACGACCTCGTCGGGTTGGCGTGCGCACTTCCGATCGCTTTGATAATCGCATTCCCCTTCGCGGATGCGCGCGTGGCCGAAGCGCAATCGACGCAGGAATACACGGCCGTCGAAAGCCTGATGCGATCGCAAATCGGGCAAGCCGCCTACGCATTTGACGGGAAATACTACGACCGCGACGTCGCCGATGCGGTGCTCGCCGAGATTGCAGAGCAGTCGCAGCAACTGGAAGCGCGCGTGCAAAACAATCTGATTCCCCTGGTGAACGCATCGTTCGACCAGCAGATCGACAACATCGACAGCTATCTGGACTGGTATTACAGTTTGGGCGCCGACTACGAGCGCTTCTTCAGAACCTTCACCGGAACCGTTGAGAACGCAGTCGAAGACAAGCTTGCCTCTTCGCTTTGCGAGGGAATCGATGAAAGCGCTCTCGAACAGGAATACCAAGCGTGCCACGATGCGGCGATAGCCCTTAACGCCCATGCCGAGGTGCTCCTTGCTGATTGCGAGATAACAGACATTCCCAGCTGGCTCGTCGTGTCCGCACCGCTGAGTTCGGACTGCGTTGAGAAAAGCATAGAATCCGCGAAGCGCTTCCTCGACAGCGAGCAGCGCTTCGCGGCGAGCGCGGCGTCGGGCGTGGCAAGCGGCGTGGTTGTGAAAAAGGCCGTCGATCGCATCGTCGAAAAGGAAGTCGTCGGGAAAATGGCGACGAAGCTCGCACGGGCGCTCGGCGTGAAGAGCGCATCGACCGTCATCGGCGGAGTGGCGGGAACCGCGGTGCCCGGCATCGGAAACGTAGTCGGGGTTGTGGCCGGAACCGCCATCGGCGTGGGCGTCGATTTCGCGCTGCTGAAAGCCGACGAGGCGCAAAACCGGCAAACCTACCGCGACGAAATCGCACAATCCATTGAAGAGGCCAGAAACGAAATGCTCGCTGAGTTATCGCCGCTCAGCGGCGAGAGCGAAGCGGGCGACGCCGAGAGCGAGGACAAAACCGAGGACGCGAACGATATGGGCGAGATGGGCGAAGAGTCCGAGGCGGATTAAGGAAGGCGCCCTCATCGCCTTTCGGGAAAACGGGCGGCAAAGGCGAATCCGAAGTCTGCAAACCGAGGCTTCGCGCGATATTTCGCCCCTTCGCGGGTTGTACCGTTTTTTCGCGAAATTGAGGACTCAAGAAGCTTGAAAACCGTTAACCGAGGCTGCGCCGAGAAGCCGAACGAGACCGCCCTCCTAATCGCTCGACGGTACCCACGGCACGCGTCCCGCCGCGCCCCTGCCGCCCCAAAAGCTACTTCACCACCTGCGCGATGTCTGTGTCCCAAATAGTGATTTTTTTATTGACGCTAACAAGTACTCGCTCAGCAAACTAGGGCAAACGCTCATGCCCGTTATCGATTCGATGATCGAATGGGGCACCGCCTACCAAAATATAGTGAACAATTCCGAGTAGCGCCCATTTGCCCTGCATCGCCCCGAAAAAAAGCAAGAGCGTCCCGACAACCCGCAGGCACATGCCCGCAGCAGTCGGGGCGCTTCTCGTATCGCGCCGTTAACAAACCCTGTGCCCACCCCTATCGAAGGCGCGCGTCACGAACGCGCACTCGCGCACCCCCTCGGCGTCCCAGGAAGGCGGCACCACCATCCTCCGCGTCGTAATGGCGGATGCACACGCTGCGCATTGCCGTATCAATCCAAATGGCGAAGGCACCCGTTCCCAGCTCGAAGCTGCGCATCACCGTCCCCTGCGCGCGCCCCCAGAACCCGCCTTGCGGGAGGAACCCGTCGAGCCACTCCGTGCAGGCGGCAGCGTCGTACCACCTGCGTCTTCTCATCCAGCAGCAGCGAGCCCCACTCGCGGCACACGCGCATCGCAGGCATAATCGAGCGGTGGTGCACCTCGCACACCCGCCCGAACCCGTCGGTGTCGCGATAGTCGCAGAAATCGCCCACAGCCCGCATTCACCTATCCCAGGCGGCAATATGGCCCTTCATGTCCTCAAGCGGCAGCCTGAAGCCAAGCCCCCCGCAAGTACGCCCTCACATGCTCCGGCACCCAATAGCTCTCACCATCAAACCCGCCCATACCATTCCAATCTCTCGTTGGAGCCAGTTTCCCGTGCGATCACAATGCGTTAAGCGAGCGTTGTTATACTGGCTATTGCAATTCAAGCTTTTCGAAAAGGGGAATGATGGCGAAGACATTGGCGAAACTTAGCAGCACGAAGAAAATCGTAGCATGCGCCATTCTCGGCATTCTAGCTGCAGTCTTCATAATCATGCGCTTCTATCAGCCCAACTGTGAACCCTTTGCCGTCTATTCGGAAGACGACCATTCCCTCACATTCTATGACAGGGCCATCCGCCCATCGGAAGGCGTTCCCTACGAAGGTAAAGCAGCCACCTACGTATACACGACAGTTAATACCGAGCCCAAAGGCAACTACAAAAGCGACCAAAACAGCCTGGACGACAAATACTGGGATTCAGGAACATACCGCAAGCGTGTCGAAAAGGTCGTTGTTGCTGAAGAAATCCAATTCGACGACTGTGCAAGGCTTTTCTACCACATGGGCAACTGCTCTTCGTTCGACATTTCCAAGATGAAAACAATGTACTGTAAGGACTTTGGCCAGATGTTCGGTGGATGTTCATCGCTTACGAAAATCGACCTTTCCGACCTGGATTTTGATTCCGCGAAATACCTCGACCGGATGTTCCGCGATTGCTCGAGCCTCGCATCGGTCGATTTCGGATCGGCGAACCTCTCGTCCGTATATGATTTTAATGAGATGTTCTCGAATTGCTCAAACCTGCAGTCGTTCACTATCTCAAATCCCAGCTTCCAAAACGGATATAATTTCGATTCCATGTTCGAAGGCTGCAGCAGGCTTTCATACAAATGCGACGAATGGAATGTCCCCGTAGCGGGAAGCGCAATCTCATTCGCCGAATCGGCTACAAAAGTAAATGCACCCGACTGGCCATCCTCGTGCAACACGAAAAAATATAGAAGTGGCTCAATCTCCACCGGCTCTTCCGCTTCTGGTCTCACGAAAAAACAAACCGACAGTAGCGGATGGAAGGGCTTGAAAGCTGACCACACGTGGAAGGAGTATTCCTACTACGACAAAGATGGCGATCTCGTCGGAAAGAAAACCGTCTATGGCGACGGTTATGAATCCACCTGGATTGCAGACGACCATGACGACGAATACACCGATCTTCCCTAAGCTGCAACATTTCAAAAAGAAGGGGCTGGCGAACTGGATGAACCGCCTCCCGTTTCTTGGACAAAAAAATAAAAGTCCGAGTTTTAATTAGTTCGTCCAAGATTTGGGGCGCGGTTCAAACTTATCCGCCAGCCCCTTGCGCTTATTGCCCACCGCAAAACGAGAAGAGCTCCCCTCGGGGGGCTCTTCAAGGAAAAGGGGAGGTAGATGAAACGAGGGCTTACCCGAAGCGGTGCTCGATGCCCATCGTGGGGCCGGGGTTGACCCACTTCTCGACAATCGTGCCCCGCTTGGCAGCGAGACCCAGAGTTAGGTGATTCGGCCCACTGGCAACCAAGACGGACCCGGATTCCGAAAGTAACAGGAGCGCCCTTCTCGCGATGAGAGGGGCGCTCCCGCTTTGTGGGCCGTTTGCCTTAGAGCTCGGAGATGATGCGCTTCGTGCGAGCGGAGACCTCGGCCTTCACCCGCTCGAGATCGATACCCGGGCAAACGCCGTCGCGATAGACCACCTCGCCGTCGCACATGGTGAGCACGACATCGGAGCCATGACCCGAGAACACGATGTTGACCTCGGGATTCGTCATGGGGCACCACGAAGCGCCCGTCGTGTCGAGCACCGTGAGGTCGGCCTTCATGCCCACCTTCACAAGCCCGCAGTCCTCGCGACCCTGCGCGAGCGCTCCACCGCGCGTGGCAGCTGCGATGACCTGCTTGGGCGAGATAATCGCGGGATCGAGCTCATGCCCCTTGTAAATCGTGCCCATAAGGTACATGTCCTGGAACAAATCGTGGTTGTTGTTCGAGGCCATGCCATCGGTGCCGAGCGCCACATTCACACCCGCATCGAGAAGCTTCTGCACGGGCGCGAACCCGCTTGCGAGCTTCATGTTGGAAGCAGGGTTCAAGGCGACGGTCGCGCCGCGCTTGGCGAGAATCTCGATGTCCTTGTCATCGACCCACACGCAGTGCGCCGCAATCACGGGCACGTCGAACACGCCGATGCTCTCGAAGTACTGCACGGGCGTAAGGCCGTCGTGGCGGCCCTTGCATTCCTCGTGCTCGCTTTTCGTCTCGGAGATGTGGATATGGATGGGAAGACCCGCTTCCTTTGCGACCTTCCCGATATCGGCACAGGTGATGGGGTTGGATGTGTACTCGGCATGGATGTTGTAGTCCACGCGGATACGCCCGTCCTGCGCGCCGTGGTACCGCTTGACGATGCGCTCCATCTTCTCGCACATGGGGTATTCCGCAAACGGCTTCGGCTCGAAGTAAAGCACGCTCTCGCAGACGTTCATCTTCATGTGGGCCTCGCCCACCGCCTGCACGCGCTCGTCGGTGGCATAATACATGTCCGACGCGCTGACCGAGCCGTAGCGCGCCATCTCGGCAAGGGCGAGCTTGGTCGCCCAGTAGTTGTCTTCGGGCGTCATCTTCCCCTCGAATGGCCACACGAGGTTGTTGAGCCATTCCTGCAGGGGCACGTTCTCCGCGTAGCCGCGCAGAAGCGTCATCGGCAGGTGCGTGTGCGCATTGTAGAGCGCCGGCATGAGCAGGCGACCGCAGCCGTCGTATACCTCGCCGTAGTCGGCAGCGTTTTCGGGGGCGGCATCGCCGATATAGTCGATCGTGCCGTCCTTGACGCCCACCCATTGATGGGCCTGGTAGTCAAGATTCTCGTCGAGGATATCGATGTCGGTGAAAAGCACGGGGATGCTCCTCTCTGTTCGTTTTCAATGGCACCTATTATAGGACTGCATCTAGTAATGCACGAGCCTCAATGTCTTTCTCGGGAAGTCATGAGGAGCCACTTCAAGAAATATTTTAACGCAGATAAATAATAGAAAATCAATTAATCTGCGATAAAATATTGTCGAAAGGTATTCTATAAGAAAGGTCGCTTATGCGTCGCAAGGCAGACAGGTTCCTTAAGGAATGGCGAGACAAGGCTGATAGGAAACCCCTGTTAGTCAAAGGCGTTCGGCAATGCGGCAAGACCTATCTGCTCAGAACATACGCGCAGACCCTTTTCGAGTCGGTCGTCTACGTCAATCTCGAGAACGATCAGTCGGCGCGGGCAGACTTTTCGGGCGGTCTCGACCCCCATTCGATTGTACGCGCGATTGAGGCGCGAACAGGGCAGCGCATCGTGCCCGGCAAAACCTTGCTGTTCATCGATGAGGTCCAGGCATGCGAGGAAGCGCTCACTTCCCTTAAGTACTTTTGCGAAGATGCCCCCGAGTATTACGTCGCGGCCGCCGGGTCGCTCCTTGGGGTTGCCATTAATCATCAGTCGTATTCGTTTCCCGTCGGAAAGACTGACTTAATCGAAATGGCTCCGCTTGATTTCGAAGAGTTTCTTTGGGCGATGGGGTACGAGCGATTGGCCGACGAGATACGCTCGTCATTTGAATCAATGGACCCTCTTGCTCCGAGTCTTCACGACAAAGCGCTTGGGCTCTATCGACAGTATCTTGTTGTTGGCGGGATGCCCGAAGCTGTCCAAACCTACGCTGAGGTTCAGTCGGTCATCGATGTCGCCGAAAAGCACCGTATCATTCTTGATGGGTATTCTGCTGACACCAATAAATATGCTGATGAACGCTTGAGCTCGAAAACGCGCGCGTGTTTCGACTCCATTCCACAGCAGCTTGCCAAAGAGAATCGTAAATTCCAATACAAGGTGGTACGAGCGGGGGGCAACGCGTCCCTCTTTGGGGACGCTCTCGATTGGCTGGTGCTGTCGGGCACTGTGGTGCGCTGCAGCCTCGTCGGGCAAATCGAAAGTCCCCTGGAGGCATTCGTTAACCCCTCGTCTTTTAAAATCTATCAGGCGGATACCGGACTGCTCGTTTCCAAAGCCGGTGCTCAGCGAGCTGATATTCTCGCCGGCATCGGCGGCACATTCATGGGCGCACTTACCGAAAACTACGTTGCCCAGCAGCTTTCGGCCATTGGCTATCCGCTGCATTATTGGACTCGCGACAATCGTGCAGAAATCGACTTTGTCGTAGAGAGACAGGGATGCGTGTCCGCGATTGAGGTCAAAGCGGGCGAGAACACGCGATCTCGAAGCCTGTCCTCACTTAAAAAGAGCCATCCGGGCGTGCGCCTTATCCGGCTTTCGACTAAGCCCTTTGGAATGAACGATGGTCTCAGGTCTATTCCGCTCTATGCGGCTTTTTGCCTATAGAGCGCTATCCCGCTGCAACGCATGAAGCGTGGAGCGCATGCCCGCAAGAGGAGTTCGATTTTCGCCAGGACGGCTTCGGTCGAAGCCACGCTTTCCACGTCCGCGACTCCAGCGGGATCATCCTAGAAATCATTCAGCCGCCGAATGATTAACGCACGCTGCGGATTGCCCAGGCGGTTATGGGCAATCCGCAGCTGATGAATAGGGGGTGGCAAGGGAGACTGGATGCAACTGGAATGACGGGACGGCAAAACCAGAGCCATAGAGTGGGAGTGACCCTAGGCTAATTTTCCCAAGCCGCCTGCAATGATTCACCATGGCTCATAATGTTTCATTGAGAGTCATAGCGAATCAAGCCACTTGCAAAACATGAGAATGATTCCACCCCGGAAGCGTAAGTTTCCGGGGTATTTTTATACCTTTGAACAGGTATTTTGATTCGTTGTCATTCTATGAATTCGGCATTTGTTGCATCCCATGGCGACTATGCGACAGCATGGCGAAAAAGAGACATACGCCAAACCACCTGCGACCTCTCTTTTGACGAGCGGGCCGACGAGAAGGGCTTCACGGGCAAGACCCCAGACGACTTACTCTACGGCGACATGAGCGGCCTGATCCCGTCGGACAAGCTTGAAGCAGCCAAGCAGTACACGCTGATGCGCATCGAGCGCGCGAAAGGCCGCGGCTTGGACGAAGAGGTGCGGCGCTGGACGAAGGTGCGCGACAACCTGACGGACCGAATCACGACCCCTGAGGGCGTCGAGGGCAGGCCCGCCACGAACGAGGAGATGCGCCGAAAGGCGATCGACGTCTCGAGCAAGAAGAAGCTCGACCCTGCGGACGACGGCATGACCACGTCCCAGCTAATCGCCGCAAGCGACATAGTGAAGCAATCGCTCAAGGCCGGCGGCACGGCAACCGCCCTAAGCGCCGCCCTGAGCGTTGCCCCCGAGATCTACCGCGCCATCGATTACCTGATCGCAGAGGGGGAAATCGACGACGAGCACTTGAAGTCCATCGGGACGGCGGCATGCGCCGGCGCCGCCAACGGGTTCGTGTCCGGATCGGCGACCGCGGCAATCACGGCCGCAGCAGCAAAGGGCGCCTTCGGCGAGACGGTAAAGGCCGCCGCAATGGGATCGAGGGGCGCGAACGTCATCGCGTCGCTCGTCGTGCTGACCATGGAGACATGCCGAAACTCCTATCTCGTGGCGTCGGGGCAGATCGAGCCCGTCGAGATGGCGAACAACATGGGCCAATCTGTGTTCTCAACCGTCATGATGCTCGGCGGAGCCGCTGTCGCGACCGCCCTGACAGGCGGGGCGACCCTCCCTGTGCTCATCGGGTCCTTCGTCGGCGGAGCGGCGGGAAGCATGGCGTTCAAGCCCGTCTCGTCCTGCGTCATGAAGGTGTGCGTCGATTCCGGCGTCACGTTCTTCGGCCTCGTCGAGCAAGGCTACGAGGTTCCCAAGCGCCTGCTCTCGATGCTCGGCATCAAAGGGGCGAGCGTTAAGATGGCGAGGGCAAAGACGGCCGCCGTTTCGACGGCGGCCCGGCTCTCTGCGCCCTCCGTGAAAACGGCGTGCCTGCACACCGCAGACGTCGCCTTCTTTGAGCGAGGACTCGTCGGCGTCAACAAGGTTGCATATTCGTAGGGCGATGCCGGTGCGCATGAAACGACCTGCGGTTTCGCGAATCAGTCGAGCCATTCCTGAACCCGCGAATAAGGGGTTGATTCGCACATCGGACACTTAAGACCTCGCGAACAGAATGCATGCGCTACAATGCAAACCAGTTAGCCCCGGTACGACCGCTGATGCAAGTCGCCGGGGCTCACTTGCTTCAGCAGGCAAGTTGCCCCTACGGAACACGTCGATAATCGGCGGGGGCATGCTGCACCTCGGAATCTCCAGTGCCAGAAACCCGCTCGCGTTATCGCGCCCTTTCGCCTCTTGACAGGTTGCTGCAGCTCTATATAAACTGTATTAGCATACATAGTACAGTTAATACAGATCGAACACCGAAAGGAGACCAGCTATATGAAGTCAAGGGATAATCCGAAGTTTTTTGAAGCCGAGTAGGTTTATCCGATTAACGCACTTTGACAGCCGAATATCGAATGCTTTTGGGCGCAATGGGGCGCATCGCAGATGCGATGGCGGCTAGGGCGGATATGCCAACCGGGGCTACTTGGCCGGGTCGTACGGCTTCCCGTCGCGCATGACGGCGTAGACGACGTGGCACAGCTTCCTCGCCACGGCGGTGACCGCGACGCGGTGGGGCTTGCCCTTGCGGCGCAGCTTGTCGTAGTACTCCTTGAGCCTCGGGTCGTACTGCCTGGCCCGGTTCGCGGCCAGCCACAGCGACCTGCGCAGGTAGGGCGAGCCATGCTTGGTTATGGGAACGCCCTCGGCCGAGTACTTGCCCGACTCGTCGACGCCGGAGTTGAGCCCCGCGTACTTCACGATCGACGCGGCGTTCCTGAACCTCTTCACGTCGCCGATCTCGGCGGCGATCTGGGCGCCGGTCGTCGTGGACACGCCGGGGATGGTCGTGATGTCGGGCTCGACCCTCGCGAGCAGCGAGGCGACCTCCTTCTCGACCTTGGCGATCGTGGCGTTCAGGAACTCGACCTGCGAGACCATCGTCCTGATCTGGAACGAGGCGGCCTCTTCGCCGAGCCTTATGCCGACCGACGATTTTGCCGCGGCCTTGACCTCGGCGGCCTTGGCGTCGCCGAGCCTGCCGCGCGAGCCCTCCGACAGCAGCTTCGCTATCGAGGACGCCCGCTTGCGGGCGACCTCGGAGGGCGTCGGGCATTCCGCGAGCACCTTGAGCGACGCGGCCCCGAACATGTCGGAGAACAGCGCCGCGTATTCCGGGAAGTAGGCGTCGAGCACGCATATGGCCTGGGTCTTCACGGCGGCGAGCTCCTGCTTGAGCCCCTGGTGGTAGCGGGTGAGCTGCTTGAGCGCCTGCACCTCGTCGGTGGCCAGCCTCGTCTCGTCGTAGTCGCCCTGGCGCAGCGTCTCGGCTATGAGCCAGGAGTCGATGCGGTCGTTCTTCACGCCGGACAGGCTCTTGAGCTTGCGCATGGCGTGCACCTGCATGGGGTTGACGACGCACACGCGGTAGCCCGCGGCCGTCAGGTAGGCGAAGCAGGCCTTCCAGTAGTGGCCGGTGGCCTCCATGCCGACGAACACGTCGTCCTCCGACTCGGCGACGGACTCCAGCCAGGCTATGCACCTCTCGAAGCCGGCCTCGCTGTTCTTGAACTTCATGGGCCTTGCGGCCTCGGCCCCCGTCTCGTCGACGGCGCCGATCACGTGGTCCACCTTGGCGATGTCCACACCTGCGTAGATCATGGGCGGCTCCTTCCGCTAGCGGCGGGCTCCTGCTACCGCACCCGGGACCGCTACCTCCTAGAAGAGATCCGAGGAATGGCGCGCGGCCACCCTCATCCAGCTTATCCGCGGCCTCGCCCGGATGGGGCAGGTTGCCAGACTCCTTTACGAGAAGCAAGGCTCTCACAGGCCATGTCGGCAACCCTGCCCGCCAGAATCTGCATTGCATCCATAAGCATTCGATAAAAGGCTTAAAAATGCAACGACTTAAAGATAGGAG